>Ga0255419_10259_pt1 | contig 11559 bp, 18 predicted proteins | sample ANMaggSeSYBR02J3_FD_182658 | JGI IMG/M metagenome (GOLD analysis project Ga0255419, IMG submission 182658) | Sediment cell enrichment communities from methane seep in Santa Monica Basin, California, United Staets - ANME aggregate JGI... | ecosystem: Environmental > Aquatic > Marine > Cold seeps >...
TAAAAACATATTTATGATACAAATGTTATTCATATTTATTATCCAATAGGAGGGTAAAATAAATGGTTAGAGTAGATTACCTTAAGAGAAGAATAAGAGACATTGAAGGATTTCATGTACAAATACAAGGGACAGATGGTAATAATCTTAGAGGCGATTATGAAGGAGCTAGAACTTACGAATATAAACGAGCTGCAAGAGACAGTTGGACTGTGGCAAAATGGATAAGGGAAAGATTTCATGATATGAATCCACAATTTAATGTGATAGTTCTTGATAGTAATGGTAGCCCAGTTACTGGTGGATATACATTGGGTACAGTTAGAGGGGGGTATTGACGAGAATCCAAGTGAGAAATCCCTAAATTTTAGTTTGTTGGATGAATTGTATGGGGGAACAGTTTAAAACGCCGAAAGGTGTTTTGTTCTCCGTGGGGGGAAAGAATCCACCGTGATTAATTTTTTAAAGGATTAAGACACGACCAAGCAAATGGATTTTTTGAATTGATTTATGTATATGTTTATTCCATATATTTATTTGGAGGTTTTGTGGTTCTTGTTCCAGAAATCGATTAATTTTTTAACGATATCATTGTAGGTGTCGTTGAATTTTCCTATCTCTCCTAAATCGGCCTTTACATCTATTTCAAGAGCAATGAATTGCCTCTTAGTTTGTTTCTGTGTTTTTTTACCTCTTGTCATAGAGCTTGTAATGGCTGGTGTATGTATTAAACCTTTTCGTTAGTTGATGATATTAATGTGTACGTGGATTACTAGACATTAACAGTTAATTTTCACAATTATGAATGGTATTTTATACATATAGTCCGCAAAGACTAAATACTATGACCAACATAATATAATTGTAACAAAATAAAACAATTCAGTACAACAATGAAGAAGAATTAAACTTTTGTTGTTGTCTGTTGAATGAATAAAAAGGAGGCAAAAAATGAAGAAAGTAAAAAGGAAAAAAAATGTATCAACAAAGAAAAATACCCCTAATGATTTGTATAATCAGAAAGGAGGACCAACAAGAAAAATGATGAAAATATGTAATTTGGGAATCAGTGAAGAATATAAAGAGCTGATACCGCGGCCGACTGAAGAAGACAAGGATGTACTGAGGCAGGATATCAAAAAAAATGGTATCAAAATCCCCATCGTAATCAATGAGGACAATGTACTAATTGATGGTTATACACGCAATGATATCGCCAAGGGGCTAGGTTTTGAAGAGGTGCCAGTAGAAATCAGGGGATTCAAAGATAAAAGAGAAGAGACATATTTTATTTTTCAGGTCAATAGTTTTCGAAGGCATTACACAACGGCTCAAAGAGTGGTAATGGCATTAAAGCTATTAGAGTTTGAAAAAGAAAAGGCTAAGAAAAGACAAAGAGAACATGGCAAGACTGCACCAGGCAAGACAAAAACAATTGTGGGTCATGAACCCACTACTGTTTCAGGAAAAGCAAGAGACATTGTTGCAAAGCAAACAGGACTTTCGAGTAAAACATTACAAAGCGGTATAAAGATTGATGCGGTGATAAAGAACCTGAAGGATGAACCAAAAAAAGATGTTTTGAAAAAGTGTTGGAATGATGCGGTTGCTGGTAAAAAATCGGTAAAAAGTGTATATCGAAAAGCAAAGAAATTTGATGAAGAGGAATCACAGAAACCAAAGAAAAGACCAAACGTAAGCAAATTCCTTGTCAAACAGCTCTCAACTATAAAATATAAGATTGATTCAATAAGAGCTAGAGATATCATTGCCATTGAAGACGAACATGACAGAGATATAGCTATACAGACCATAGATAAGATGATATCTCATCTAAAAAAACAGTTAGATAAAATCGGGTCACCAAAACCTAAAGAGAGCAATATCTCAGGAATAACAAAGAAACTTCAGATGATGGAGAAGAAAAAGGACGCTGGAGGGGTAGCTCATTCGATATAGTAATAATTTTTTTGAGGTATTGCTATGAAACTGAATAATATCTATCATCTGGATTGCGTCGAAGGGATGAAACAACTGGAAGACAATATCATTGATTTGGTAATATGTTCTCCCCCCTATGGGAATATTAGACAATACAATGGTTTTACCTGGGATTTTGAAGAAACAGCAAGGCAATTATTTCGGATAGTAAAAAAGGGCGGAGTTGTGGTTTGGATTGTAAATGATGAAACCATCGATGGCAGTGAATCAGGAGAATCATTCCGTCAAGCCCTGTTTTTTAAAGACTGTGGTTTCAAACTCTTTGATACGATGATTTACAAAAAGAACACTCCATCGATTCCTAGTACAAACAGATATTATCAAGTCTTTGAGTACATGTTTGTATTCAGCAAGGGAACTCCTAAAACAATCAACTTGTTAAAAGATAGAAAGAATAGATGGGTTGATTGGAAAAAAAAGAAAACAAGTGTTCGTAAAAAAGATGGAACTGTTGTCAGAAAACCTTATGACAAAAAGATTAACCCCTTTGGTGTCAGGTATAATATTTGGGATTATTACACAGGGTTTAATCATTCTACAAATGATAGAATTGCTAAAGACCATCCCGCAATAATGCCAGAACGACTTGCATCTGACCATGTGAAAAGTTGGAGTAATCCAGATGATTTGGTATTTGACCCCATGTGTGGCTCGGGAACCGTCTGTAAGATGGCTAAGTTATCATACCGTAAATTTCTTGGATTTGATATTAGCAAGGAATATGTAGATATGGCAAACAAGCGGGTGAAATATGCCGTTCCAATTTAGGAGTGATTATCATGGTAAAATTTAATATTTTCAATGACCAATTTCAGCAAATACTGACCTGTCTTCATTGTAATGGTCTGATACGTCAAAGTATCATCTCATTTACCCATGAAAAGATTTATTCAATACAATCTGAGGAACACAACAGAGCAATGAGGATATTTGAATATGAACATCCCAGCTCCGTAGATAATGGTTCAGTGGAATCAATTGAAGTTGATATTACTTTAGTAATGAATCTAACCAAACGTATTGCAGATGATACGATATTGACTATTGAAACCGATGGAAGAATTTTATATATAGATGATGGGAATGATGAGATAAAAATCGCATATAATATACCTGAAAATGCTCTTGAAAAGATTCCTTTCACAATAAAGGGGGGAGTTCCCATTTATGGTGAGAAGAAGAAAATATTGGACACCAGTTTTACTATGCTTAAATCAGATTTGATGAATGCTGTGATGGATAACTCTGTTTTAAAGACTGATTTTTTCAGGTTTAAACTCCATGACAGTAAACTAACATTGCAGGTTGGGGATTTTGATATGTTTGGTAATACAAAGACTTTCTGTTTTAGTTCTTATAATTCAAAGGGTGATGCTAAAGTAACGGTGGACTATGGAATACGCAAAATTGCGGAAACCTTTGGTGATTATATCTGCATCAAAACTTGTAACGATGCTACAATGTTGTTTACCGATGTTACAGATGAATACCTTTTAAGAGTTATAATTCCCCCATATGTAGAGAAGGAGTGATTATGGAAGAAGAACTAGTTATTTATGCCGACCCCCCTTGGAAATATGATTTCTCTGTGATGAATAAACGGGCAATTGAAAATCATTATCCAACAATGACTCTGGGCACAGGTTACTGGTTCAGAAATCAACATGAACTATTGTTGGTAGGAATACGAGGTAAAATAAAATCTCCATTCTCAAAAAGATTGGCGGTACCAAGTGTATACAGGCAGAAGAGAACCAAGCATAGTGAGAAACCTGCATATTTCAGAAATCTTATTGATAAATGGTTCCCAGATGCGAGAAAGATAGAGGTGTTTGCTAGGACCAAGGGAAAGGGTTGGGAGACAGAGGGTAATGAGAGGATTTCATCAATCCTTGATTGGATTTAGAATCGGTACTAAACCAAGATGGAACAGATGAATTTTGGTAAAGGTGATTGTTTATGGATGAACAAAGGATAACACGATGTAAGATATGCAAGAAACCAATTAGTTACAGTTCAAGTGTTGGTTCATTAGACATGGATGGCAATATACAAATCGGGTCAATTGTACCACTGCCTGATGATTTGAAACTTGAAAGGAGCTGTATTATGAGTCGCCCGTATTGTCAAAAATGCTATCTCTCGTATATCAAAGATACAGCAAAATGTGATGTTAAACGTTGTCAACATCTAAATGGAAACGTTTGCGTTATTTACCCAAAGGTAAAATCATACATAAAGAAGGGTGGCGATATTGAAACGATGCCTTTTCTTAAGTGGGCAGATAAAAGCCATAAGTAGTAGCTGGAGGGTATGGAAAAGACATGTCTGGTGTATTTCTTCTCCACCTAAAAGGATTCTCCCGATTCCCATCACGTTACCTTCGCCGGGTCATAATCCCCACAAAAGCAATTACTAGACCTAAGATTATGATTCCCATAACGGCATCACTCTCTGCCAATATGGATAACTTATCCAAGCCCATGGCAATCAATGAATCAATTTGTTCTTTTACTGATGCCGAAGTCAGATACAGGTACCCGCCGACGGCGCCGATAACTGCGATGCTCAGACCAAGCCCTGCAAGGTTGAACTGCGGTTTCTCATGCGGGTAGATTACTTGAGGTTGGGGCTGGATAATCTGGGGTTGAGGTTGAATTGGAGCCTGTTGTGTTTGCTGTGATGGAGCTGGTAAGTATTGTTGCTGAGGACTAGCAGATGTGGGGTTCTGGGCAATTCTGACGGGTTGTTGATATTCTCTTCTGCCTATTGGGTGTCTTCGAATCTGGCGTTGTTTGTGAAAATATTCTCGCATATGTCTCTGCATATCAGCGATACTTCGACCGTTGCTCATTCTAATATTCCCCCTTGAGCATTAAAACGCCATTTGATACGTAGAACTCAAAGTCACGCATTGGAAAATCGGTAAACTTAATCTTCTGTGTTACCAATGGTTTTAAACCAATATCTTCCCTTATTGTCACTATCGCCGTATCGTCGTCATTGACATGGATATGCCATAGTTGGAATGGAACATGTTTCAGCTTATGTTGATATGATGCTACAAGGTCAATGAGCCAATATGCGCCTGCTTTATCTGCTAGATACTTGATGCCATCGGTGTAATGAAGTAGACCTGACCCATGCTTGTACCAGTTTTCAGTTCCTATAAATTGAAATAGCTCCTTGTGTAGTTGCTCATTCATTATACATATCTCCAGGTTTATTATCTTTTAAAGTGTTTTAAATACTTTAACATATTATATAATAAATAAACTAATATATAAATTAGCTGTATAATTTAATACTATTTAGAAACATATAAAAGAAATTAATACATTGATTATATCCATGAAATCATTCAAACCGCCATCAAAGAAACCGTGGGGTGCTGATAGGACCATGATAAATATCAAAAGGTCAACAAAATCTGAACTTGAACAAATTGGCAACATGCGAGATTCGTTCGATGATGTGGTTATGAAGTTGGTCAAGTTCTGGAATGAGAACCACTAAAGATACTATTTTTGGGCTTTGCCCTAAAAGTACATTTTGACTTAAAAAGATTTATAATAATCAAGATTGATTATATTTAATATGTCCATTGAAAAAAGAATTGATAATGTGATTAATAAGATAAACGATAATCCTTTGATATACCACCGTGAAACTGAAATTAATGCAATGATATACTCTGAACTACGCAAGGAGTATCCAAAATTAACAGATACTAAATTGGGTTATAAAACAAGTTTAGTTCATCTAGAATATTTTGGAGGAGGAGGAACTAGAATAGATGTAGTCATTTTAAATAAGGAAGATGCAAAAACTATTGATAGACATACTGTTGAAAGGGGTTATGAAAAAAGCCATATCATACTAGATGTTGCAATTGAAACTAAAACAAATCTTGGAAGACAAGGTTACACCACAGAGGTAAAAGGATTAGAAAACGATATAGAAAAATTAAAACAACAAAGAGAGAAAAATCCAGAAGTTAAATTATTTCTACTTTATTTCATTAGATTTCATTCTAAGAAAAATAATAGAAAAACATATGCAAAAAAACAAGAAATACTAAAAGTTGTAGAAGAAATAAGAGAAAAGTGTGAAGAAGAAGATATTGTTTTTAAAACTAATGATAATTATTTTTTGGCTTAAAAATCTGACTTAAAACCTACTTTTGAGGCAAAGCCCTATTTTTGAAAAACTATTTAAACATCAACGTGGCAGTTCCATAAGGTGGTAGATTTGGGTACTTACGATAAAATGTATACACATTGCCGGAAATGTGGCTGTGAGATTTGGAACGTAACAAATGCGGACGATGCTTATTGTGAATCATGTCGTAAGAAGGTAAGAGGTTGAAAGGTGAAAGGTACTTTCAGATGAGCGTGTTGAATTCAATTATTCTTACAACAGATGTTCTGTACTTTGCCATGCAAATCCCTGCGTTCCTCTGTTCTTTTGATTAATAGCATTGGTAAATATCAGAAATATTCCTTGGAGTAACGAGGGATATTTTTTTGCATGATACATTAACCAAATATTTCTATCAATAGTATAAACGTCGTGGTAGAATAACTTTTGTCAAAATGAAACATGAGTATTCTCATAAAAGATATATTGATTTTGTGTGAAATAATCCAAATCAAAGGATGATTAAAAACAGATATGTGATAACATTATTTTTAGAAAATCATCACAAAAAAATGAATTGTTTAAACTCATTTATAGTATGGAAAAAACTTTATTAATCCCAATATTGTAGGGTGATTATTCTGGTTGTCTTTTTTGTATGGTTTTTTTCATATGATTCAATTCACTAATATGTGAACTTCCGATAGTAATGAAAAGCATTAATGAAAAAATATAACCCTGTATGATATGTCCAGGATTTGGAAAATAAGCATACATGAATTTATTCATTGGAATATATTTTTTCTGAGTTCCCTCTCTTTTTCTTACTAAATATATTATTTTATTTCTAAATCTATCATATCTTAGGTCAAGATGTGATTCAGCATTTCTTATGTCTCTATCAATTAAATTAATGATAAAGTAATAGTCTTCTTCGAAAATCTCTGAATATTCCGTTGACTTATTATATAGACTTTTTTTATAAATTTTCTTAGAATTATACTCTTGATTAACGTTTTCATATTGTAAGCATAAAAATATTGCTAATATCTTATTACAATATTCTATTCCTTTTTGATAAACAGTAATTGAATTTTGCGCTATTTGCATAGGTGAACCTGGCTGATTACCTGTCGGTAAGCTATCTCTCCAATTATTTAATGATTCAAACCATGTATAAAGGGGTTTGGCTAAGTCAGATTCTGGTATTTCTGGAAATCCGCCGTTAAAGTATCCTAAAATCTCTATCACTTTTTCTGGTTTTGACTTTAATACATCATAATATAACTTAATTAAAAGTTCAATGATTGATAGCACTCTATCTTTTCCTACTTGTTTATTATCCTTTAACCAATCAAGATATACTTTCATGAAAAAAGTATTCCTTTCAATTTTATCCTTTAGAAAAGCATACAGTTTTGGTTTTTCACCAAATATTCCTTCTTTGGTGAGTTTGTCCATTTCTACTAAGAATTCTTCAACATCTGATTTCATTTTTATTCAATCACATCTTTTTAATATTGTCGTCAGTATCGTCTGATTTCTATTGTTCTTAGTTTTGTTTATTTTATAATGAGTAATTTGGTTTTGATTTCTTCTCTCAAACCAAATAATAAATATACAATAACCTCATTAAAAGGTTATGATTACTCATTTATCATTGTTTTAACATAAGTCAACTCAATTGAGGTTGGGTGTTAATATAATTTATTCATCAAATTGGTTCTCGTTGAAATCTATACTTTCACCCACCCTTCTTTCAACTTAATAACTCAGAAATCACTTTCCGTGTTTAGAAAGACGATAAATCCGAGGGAACTGCCAGAGAGGGTGCATCCACACATCCCATTCCTACCTTCCTGGCTTTTCTGTCAAACATATAAAATTTTGATTATATCTTTAAAATATTGCCATGCAATCTTAACCATTCTTTACTAGCCAGGTAATCAGGAAGAATTGTTTTAACCTCGTTCCAAAATGGTTTGGAATGGTTCTTATGTTCCATGTGGCATAATTCATGTACAACAATATAATCAAGAACAGAGGTCTTTGCCATGATTATCCTCCAGTTAAATCGAATCAGATTCTTTGGCGAACAACTACCCCATTTGTTTTGCAACGATATCTCTTGAATTTCCTGGTTTCTACTGGTACCTTTGTGTGACCCAATCCTGTTGCAATGTCAAGACGTGTGTGGCCGATATCACGTTAAATTTTTCACCGCTCGTTTGTACATTCATTGTATCCATCTTCAAATCCTTCCCCATAAATCTTGTCGATTATTTCTTTCAGGGTGTCATCATTGCCCCCTGCGTTTTTTATTTGATGTATGTAGTGTTGCATCCACTTCACTTTTTTCACTTCAATATCTGTTATGTCGATGTTCACATCCAGCTTTTTATTTTCTTTTTTCATTCTTTCACTTCCTTTTTTTCTTTCTCATGTCTTGAGGCAAGTCGCAATCTTTTTTTGGTAATATCTAAAAATTTTTTTTCAATGTCAATACCAATATATTTTCGTTTTAGCAGGAATGCAACTAGACCTGTTGTTCCTGAACCATTAAAAGGGTCAAGAATTAAATCACCCTCTCCTGAATTTGAAGAAATTATTCTTTTCAATAATTCTACAGGTTTTTGCGTTGGATGACCACCGTTTATTTTTTCACTTTTAGGTGTAAACGGGATTGCCCAAATATCTCTCATCTGTTTTCCCTGATTGTTAATTTTATCATTTGAAACATCCCAATTTTTTAATAATTCATACTTAAATTTATGTTTTGATTTGATGCTTTTTCTCGCCCATAATATAGTTTCGTGACTATGAGTGAAATATTTACAAGATAAGTTTGGTGGAGCGTTTGGTTTAAACCAGATAATATCATTGATAATATCAAATTTCAATTTTTCCAATGCAAATCCAATTTTATATATATTATGTAAAGTGCCTGATATCCAGATTGCACCATTATCATTTAATATCCGTCTACATGCTTTTAACCATTTTAGTGTGAATTTGTAATCCCCTTCTAGTCCCATGGATTTATCCCAGTCCCCCTTATAGACTGATACCATTTTACCTGCTTTACAAGTGATGCCCCCATTGGAAAGAAAATAGGGTGGGTCTGCAAATATCAGGTCAACAGATTTTTCATCTAACTTGTTCATTATGCTGATGCAGTCTCCATAATATAACTTAAATTTATCTTTTTCATAGTAGACGCTCATTTTTATCTATCATTAAATAAACAAACTAATACTTATAAATGTTATGTTTGTGTTAATATATTGTTAACTTATTTTAAATATTATTTGTGCTTATCCTTCATAGTGGATTGGAAATTATATGCTTGGGTGAAAAGAGGGAACCGAAGAAAGGATGTGTTGAAACTCATATCTAATTCGAAGCAACCCTTATCTGCTAAAGATGTAACGAATGAATTAAAGATGTCGCTTTCTCAAATATCTTTTTTACTAAAGGAGTTGTCTGAAAAAGAATTGATTTTATGTTTGAACCCAAAAGATAACATTGGTAAGATTTATAGATTGACGCAAAAAGGTGAGGAGATGATACATGAAATTTGAGGACATGTTTCAGATTATAAAGGAACTTAAATTTGATACGGAGAAAATATTGTGTGAAGATGAAGGAATTGGAATGTTTATTTTCCGACCAGCTACACTTTCAAAAAGATTTACAAATTATGATGTCAACAAAAACTTTCAGATATGGTTAAGGGAAGGAGAAAGGAGATTTAGACCCAACCACTTACGTATTATGATTGATTTAAATTTAAGGACAAGGTCCAGACCAGACCTTAAAAGGGAAATGTTAACCATTTTCGACAACATATTTTATGGCAAAGACCCCGATACTGAATTAGAGTTAATAAAAAATGAGACATTTGACCATTTTCTAAATTCAATTAAAATCATTGCCTATTTGCATCAGGTGTTTATAATTGAGCAGTTGTACTGCTACAACAAAGAGAGTAAGTATGACCCTCCTACGTTATTTTTTCAAGGTTGGGTTAGACAAATGATTGATAGCCCTAAAGAAATTGACAATATGAGCATGAGCATATGTAATAGACAGCCACCACAGGCAAAGTATACCAATAGAGAAAATAAAAAGAATAAGAAGTACGAAGAAAATCTAAAGCGTTTATGGTATTTAGAAGAATAACTAGTTTTAGGTGATGGACTTGAGTAAACCTTTGAAAATTGAAAACTGTTCTCCGACAATTTTCCGTAAGAAACTTGTTGCAATCACTGGTGGAAATAGTAAAAACAACCAAAAAAAATATACTGTTGAAAAACTGCAAGATGGTACAGTACTAGAGATAAGGAAACCCGGATTTAAAGGAGATGACGATTTTCAAGTTTGGGTGAATGATGGAAGCAATGAGTGGATGCCTGCCTTTGAAGAGATACTGAAGGATTTCTCCCATAAGATAAGTATGGATAAAGTAAAGTTTGAAACATTATATTATGATTTTATCTGCAAGGTTTTTAAAGGAAAAGACCCAGATGATTTATCACTTGATGTCAAAACAGATGGGGTTTCCTATGAATATATTTTGAAAGTATTGAAATGGTGGTTTGGCGAAGAGGATTGTAACTATCCTATGTCAAAGGGTTACCAGGGTAGAAAGATGATAATGTATAGAATTAGAGAACTGCTTGACGACATTCCAATTGTAACTGTTATCAAAAGAGCGAAAGTAAAAGGAAAGCCCCCATCACCATTGGCAGATGTCAAGTATATTCAAGTTGATGAGTTACTAAAAGAAGAGAGGTGAAAAGAGAAATGGTACTTGATTATGCAAATTGTCCTCATTGTGGAAAAACTGCCAGAGGTGAAAGGGAAGTCGACCGATTATTTGGTTTTAGAAACATGGGTGATGGAACTACTAGAGTTCAATCTTGGTGTAGGGAATACCGCTCAAAATATAGTTAATACTCATTTTTTCATTGTAAACTTAAAAGTTTCTGATGGGGTAAAGCGTGTTTATAGTTTGTTACAACAACTTCATTAATTGGTTTCCGTCCCTTGGCATCGCAGTTTATCATTCTCGTTGCCTTCACTATATACAAGGTACCTTGTTCCTCATACTTGCAATATAAATCATTAATAAGTTGGGAGTCACTATTGCTTAACATCACAAGACATTCTCTCTCATCTAATTTTTGAAAAACCTCAGCAAGTTCTTTTTGTTCTTTTTCCAAAAATCCATCCTTTTGATAACTAGTGAAACTTGACGTAGTTGATAACGGGAAATACGGTGGGTCGAAATAGATAAAGTCACCAGTGTCTGCATAATCCAAGATTTTCTCAAAACTCATGTGCTTAATTTCTACATCCTGTATAACTTCCGATGCATCCCTCAGTTTTTTTAGTTGAACAATTGCTGGATTTTTG
>Ga0255419_10261_pt1 | contig 11541 bp, 13 predicted proteins | sample ANMaggSeSYBR02J3_FD_182658 | JGI IMG/M metagenome (GOLD analysis project Ga0255419, IMG submission 182658) | Sediment cell enrichment communities from methane seep in Santa Monica Basin, California, United Staets - ANME aggregate JGI... | ecosystem: Environmental > Aquatic > Marine > Cold seeps >...
CTCTGCGGCGGGGTAGTTCATTCAAAACTTTATTAAAGAAAGGAGTTACAACATGAGTTACGAAAGTGTTATTGTTGAAATTGGAGATGATTTTGTTGCTGAAATAACCCTTAACCGTCCGAATAATCTCAATACATTCAATTATTCTCTTGCAACGGACCTCACCCGGGCCCTTCATGAACTTGATTCAGATCCAAAGGTAAGAGTCATTATAATCAAAGGAGCCGGCAAGGCGTTTTGTGCCGGTATTGATGTTAGTGATTTTTTCAATAAGAGTGTTATGGAGTATCGTAATTGGATAGATTGTATGGAACACCCTCTGGTTGAAATCAGCCGTTTAAACAAACCCGTTATTGCCCAGGTCCATGGAGTTGCCGCGGCAAACGGAGCCGGGCTGGTAGCGGCCGCTGACCTCGCCGTTGCCAGCGAAAGTGCACGTCTGGGTCTGACCGCCATCAATGTCGGTCTGAATTGCGTTGGGCCGGTAATCCCGGTCACCCAGTCCGTAGGAAGAAAGCGAGCCCTTGAATTACTATTTTACGGCGATTTGATCCCCGCCCAGGAGGCATTAAGCATGGGGCTTGTCAACAAAGTGGTACCTGACGCCGACTTAGACAAGGAAACCCGTAAGTGGAGTGTAATCCTGGCGCAAAAGAGTCCTGTGGCCTTACAGATAGCAAAAAAGGCATTCTATACGGCAGCGGATTTAGATTATGGCAAGGCCTTTGAATATATGAACGAGGCCTTTGCCCGTCTTTGCGCTTCGGAAGATGCCGAAGAAGGGATAAGGGCCTTCAAGGAAAAACGAAGTCCCATATGGAAAGAAAAATAGGGAAAATGGAAACGCCTAGTCAGGACAGCATTCAACAAAATTGAGAGCAGGGGATATGGTATCGGAAATAGTGAGCAGCATGGAGAGATTGCTGTTAGAAGTAGTCGATTTTCAGAAAAGCTATGTGGAACGAATATGTGCCGAGTGTGAAGCACCATGCTGCTCCAGGGTTAGTTATCTTTTCAACGAGAAGGATATACTCTTCCTAAAATTGTCGGGACGAGAGCGAAGGTGGAAAAGAGAGATACTGAAGAAGAAAGGATGCTGGTTTTTAGGTGACCATGGATGTATTCTTGATCCGGAATGCAGGCCGTTTATATGCCACCACTATATCTGTTCCGATTTGGAAATGGAGATGAATAGGCATGATCCCGGGCTAATAGCCGTTTTACGTGAGAAGTTTAAGGTCATTGATGAAATGCGAAGTCAATTGTGGACGGAATACCTTGATGAACAAATGAATTTGCCCTGAAGATGTAATAGCTCAATAAGTAGAGGCGTTAGTCCATAATGGAGGAACCGTTGTAAAATAGTCTTTTGACCTGCTGAATGGGGTGAATATTATGTTAGTTCATTTTTGGGGTACACGTGGTTCCATCTCAAATTCCATTACTGCACAATTAATACGCGAAAAATTATTTAATGCCTTAAAAAAATCACGGGATTTCGAACTTGATACCGACGATAAGATAAACCTGTTTATCGATAATGAACTTCCATTCTCGGTAAGCGGAAGTTTTGGGAGCAACACTTCCTGTATGGAAATGAGGGACAACAGGGAATTTGTCGTTTGCGATTGCGGCACGGGTTTGAGAGATTTTGGAAACTATATTTCAAGTTTAGCCCAACAAGGGAAAATCGAATTCCCCAAAACTTTTCACCTGTTTGTATCTCATCTGCATTGGGACCATATCCAGGGTTTTCCTTTTTTCGTGCCGGCACATATTCCGGGAAATAAGATAAAAGTCTACGGATTTCATCCCGAGATGGAACAGGCCTTTATTGATCAGCAGAAAGTCCGGAGTTTCCCTTTATCTCTCAAGGATATGCGCGGAGATATCAGTTTTACAGTCCTCGATATTAATAAAGAGCACCTGATTGCCGGGCATAAGGTGACCGGCATGAAACAAAATCATCCGGGAGAATCATATGGGTATTGTTTTGAAAAAGACGGTAAAAAAATTATTTACTCTACCGATGCCGAGCATAAAAAAGATTCCGAAAGCGAAGAATATTCTTTTATCAATTTTTTCAGGAATGCTGACCTGTTGGTTTTCGACGCTCAATATACCCTTTTGGATTGTATCGATGAAAAAAAAGACTGGGGGCATTCGAGCAATATGCTGGGCGTGGAACTTTCCGTGAGATCCAACGTAAAACGGCTTTGCCTGTTCCACAACGAACACACCTACAATGACGAAGACCTTGAAAAATCCCTCTTGGACGGAAGAAAATACGTAAAACTTTACGATAAAGATGTCGATTTAGACGTCCACATGGCCTACGACGGATTGGAGATAGAAATTTAGGCGGTTGAAGAGAAAATAGGCAGGGGTTTTACTGATGCGGAATTAAGCTGTTGAACATTAAGAAAATATTTTTATAGGTTGTGCTCACATTATTCTTATACAATAATTAAAACCTAAACTGTCCTTTCGTAATATTTTAGACCTTTGAAAAACCGAGTAACATTGCAGAGGGCTAAACTATTACTTTTTTTCTTGGTTAATGGTCTGAAGCATGGGCGTTTTAGGAAGGTCTAATAAAATAGCTGATCGATTTTATGTCTTGTAAAAATACTTCCATACCTGTAATCTTATCCCGAACATTGTAAAAATATAAAAGCAAGAAACCGCCACTTCCATGCCCTGGTCCGGGCCCTGTTCATTGGCATATTGAGCACCCTGGTGCGTTTTTGGGCTCTTAGTGCCTGCAATTTCGGGATCGGAATTGGTCGATAACTACCGGAACAAGGAAATTCAAGATGCTCGTTATTGATGATTTGCAGGTGCAACTTGGGGATAAACTAATTCTTGACCATATTGATCTGGAGATCAAACCGGGCGAGACGCATGCCCTCTTTGGTCCGAACGGGTCTGGAAAGACCTCCCTTCTGATGACTATTATGGGCTATCCCCAGTACAAGGTGATAAGAGGAAAAATATTCTTCAAGGGCGAAGATATTACATCTATGCCAATTAACGAACGGGCAGTGCTGGGTATTGGTATGTCTTACCAAAGGCCACCCACCATAAACGGTTTAAAGACCCGACAGATGGTCGAGATTTGCGCAAAAGATGCAGTGAATGTGAAAGACCTGGCAGAACAGGTCAATTTCCTGGATTTTTTGGAAAGGGATGTGAATGCAGGCTTTTCAGGAGGTGAGATAAAGCGATCCGAATTGCTCCAGCTAATGGCGCAAGGCCCTGATCTTATGCTCTTTGACGAGCCTGAATCTGGTGTGGATCTGGAAAATATTGCTCTTGTGGGTAACACCATTGCCTCTCTTTTGGAAAAAGGCTACGCATCTCCCAGGGAAAAGGAGATGTGCAAGATGGATTTGAGGCGCGAGCGCGCCAAGATGGGACTTATTATTACCCATACCGGCTATATACTGGATTATGTGACGGCGGACAAGGGGCAGGTCCTTTTTAACGGTGTGTTAAGCTGTACCAACAATCCGCGCGAGATTTTCAAACAAATCGGCAAGAGTGGGTATGGCGAATGCGTGAGGTGTATAGCTTCGAGGAGTTAATAAAAAACGGTAAGGAAAGAGAATAATCCGTATGTCCTTCCATTATGGACTAACGCCGCTATTTATTGAGCTATTATCCTTTAGCGCAGGAGGGGCAACAAACGCAAAAAGTTGTCGCCGGCAAAAATATGGGCCAGGTGGAACATGGGGCCGAGCAATATCCGGCTTATGATCCCGGTATGGGCGAAGTTGTCCAGCAGAACGATTCCCAAGATGACCATTGGCCCGTAACGTCCAATTTTTCTGTATTTCTGTGCGGCCCGCGGTGAAAGGAGATTTTCCAGGACATGTGAGCCATCAAGGGGAGGGATCGGCAGCAGGTTAAAAAGGCCGAGACCTATATTTATGAGTATCAGCCACAGCAGCGCAGAAAGGTAGATTTCCCAGGGGAACGGAAGATATCGTATGAGTAGTCCGGCCACAAAGGCTATGGCAAGATTGGTAAAGGGTCCTGCAAGGGACATGAGAATAATGCCTTTCCTGATGTTTTTAAAGTATCCGGGATTTACGGGTACAGGCTTGGCCCACCCGAAGTGAAAAAGAAATAGGCAGATTGCCCCGAAAGGATCAATATGGGGCAGGGGGTTGAGTGTAAGTCTGCCCATCTGTTTCGCAGTAGGGTCCCCAAGCAACAGGGCGACCCTGCCGTGGGCATACTCATGCATGGTGATGGCGAAAAAAATGACAGGGATTTTGACAATCCACTGGGTAATATCAAAGTTCATGGTTCGTGCCTCTTGTTTTCAAAAAATTTCTTTAATAAAATAACCTATCAGCAAATACGTATGACGGCAAGGGGTAAGATCGGAAAAATGAGGATTGACGTTTGTTGATTGACTGTTGAAAAATATGTGTTTAAATATAGGCTTTTATAATAGTCAATCTGCAATCGAAAACCTTCAATACCATTAAGGGAGACTCCATGGAGGAAGTTAGAAAGGCCGATTTTGCAGGTTCCTGGTATCCCGGCAAAAAATCTGAGTGCCGCCGAGCCATTGAGGAATTTTCGGATGCCTGTCTTCCATGTCCCGGCAATGGCGGTATTTTGTTAGGAGGGATTGTTCCCCACGCAGGCTGGTATTTTTCCGGAAAAATTGCCTGTAACGTGATCAAGTGTCTAAGCCGGCAAGATGAACCGGATACATGTATTATCTTTGGACGACACCTTCATCCGGGGAGCAATAATTATGTCATGACAAGAGGAGGGTGGGCCACACCTCTTGGGGATCTGGAAATAGATAATGAGCTTGCCACAAAGCTGACCTCTGAATTTGATTTTACAATTGAGACGGCTTCTCGTTATGAGTCGGAAAACACAATAGAATTGCAGTTGCCTTTTATAAAATATTTCTTACCGGGGACCAAAATTGTCCCCATCGGTGTTCCGCCCGGGACAAATTCTTTGGAGATCGCAAAAAGGATTGCTGAAGTATCAAAAAGTATGGGCCGGAACATCATTGTCCTGGGGTCTACCGACCTCACTCATTACGGACATAATTATGGTTATATGCCAAAAGGGGTTGGCAAAGATGCCGTTGAATGGGTCAAACATACAAATGACAGGCGTGTTGTGGAGTTGATGTTGGAATTGGACGGGGAAGGAGTTATTCATGAGGCACTCAAAAATCAAAATGCCTGTTGTTCCGGTGCCGCAGGTGCTGCCATAGTGGCAGCGAAGGAACTGGGCGCCAAAAAGGGAGAAAAGATCGAATATACTACAAGTTATGACATACGGCCCGACAGCAGTTTTGTGGGTTACGTGGGGATCGTTTTTCAGGCTTAGTGGTTCAAGAACTTTTGAAGTTTTGAGATAAGTTTGAAGGGGCTTAACATGTTTAATAGATTCCGAAAAAGCCGAACAAGTTCTTTTCAAGGTCAGGAAAAAGAAGGGAAAGAATCCATTCAAACCAAGGGTTCACCACATAGCAATCAAGAAAACAAGCAAGATGTTCCTAAGCGGCGAGAGAGGATTAAGATAGATTTTTTGATTCATGATCTTAAGGTACCCCTGGCAGTGATTCAAGCTGGGCTAACATCAATGCTGGAAAGGCGTGAAAAATACGGATCCCTAACAGAATTGCAGGAAAAGGTCTTGACAAGGGCACTTAGGAACACCCGGGTTACCCAGACACTCGTTGGTGACGCCCTGGAATTGGGAAGATCCAGAGAAGGGATTGTTAACTTATCAAATTGCAGAATTTGTGATGTGGTCAGGAAGACCATGGTAGAAGTTTTTGATCTTGCGGATGACCAAACCGCTGAAAATATAAAAAAATGCAATGAATTCGAAGAATTAAGGCAGATATTAGAGCAAAAAGGCCTCGGGCTGTTAATAGATGAAAGCCTCTGGTGTCAGAAAATCTGTCTGGATGAAGTAAAGATGTCACAAATATTGCGGAATCTTTTGGGTAATGCATTGAAATACCGAAAAAAGCGTGTGGAATTAAGGATCGAGAAAACTGATGTCTCCCTCGTTTTATCCGTAAAAGATGATGGTGATGGTATACCTTCCGCCTATCACAAAAAAATATTTGAGTGCTATTTTCAGATGGATACCGTAGATGCGTGTCCGGTCAGGGGTCATGGATTGGGCCTGGCCGGTGTCATGGTGCTGGTAGAAGATTTGGGTGGCAGATTATTTCTTGATAGCGATGCCGGTCAGGGCGCAAGGTTTCTGGTTAAGCTCCCCTTGAGCACAAATCAATAGTCCTCACAAGGATCCCCCCTGCTACCGAACTGGTAAACGTTTCGATCAACAGGCTACATAATCTTTTCTATTTCTTCTTTTGTGACGTGATATGTCTTATCAAAATCCCTCCAGAATTCTTCGTGTTCTTTTCTCCACCCGGTCCCGAATTTTTTGTCAAAAAATGGTTTGAGCCTGGCAAACCAGGTGCCTGTTTTTTCGGGCCCCTTATCCCGAGCTACCAATATCTCAGAAAGATAGGTAGTAATATCAGATATTTTGTCCTTAGGCACATAAGACTGTGCCCCTCCCTTGATGGATCTTACCAGATTTTCAGCACTGAGCGCATGTGCTGTGAGCATTAATGCAGGGATGCCTTTCCGGTTGGACAATTCCAAGAGGTCATAGCCCCTTACCCCCATTATATCAAGGACTGCCACATCGTAGTCGTTATCCTTGAGAAATTTTTCTGCGGTGTCAAAATCGGGAGCAGTGTCAACCAGACACATATCCAATATTTCCTCCAACGTTTCCAGTATATCAGGCTCATCGTCTACGACCAGAATCTTTTTCCCTTCCAGTATTTCCTCCATGTTATAACCTCCATATGACATAAAGATTCTTAACCGGATATCAGCAAAATGGGTAATGACCTAATCGGCTTTTGTGATGCCATTTAAATCGAAGTGTTATATACACCCGATGAGTGTTTTTAGTCAACAGTTTTTGATGTTGGTTCCTTAAGGAAGAATTTACTTACCCGTATTAGGGTCGTTAGGGTTGACATAGAAAAATACATCTCATAATTTGTAAATAAACATAAATGAAAAGGGGGGCTATGATAATGGATTTTGTTGAAAAGGCAAAAATCAGAATGGAACACTGGATTACGCATAATGATCATCATCAGGAGGAATACGGGATGTTCGTTGAGCAATTAGACGAGGCGGGAAAGAAAGAGAGTGCGGAACATATGAGAAAAATGGTAGAGTTTACCGTCAAGAGCACCGATTGTCTAAGGGAAGCCCTGAAGGCACTTGAAACGTGAACCGATCATATTCAGAAAAAGAGGGTTATAATGTGTGAAGCGCACGCGTTTATTTTAAAAAACGGTAAGGAAGAAAAGGTCCTGGATGATGTTGATCTGGTTGAACTGGATGATGGTGAAGTGAAACTCGTCAGCATTTTTGGTGAGCAAAAAACCCTTAAGGCCAAACTCAAATTTTACAACAATACCGAAGGAAAGATTCTTTTTGAGCCGGTTTAGGGTTAACCCTGATATTCCAAACGCCAAGTGGCCAAAACCGACATTCTTATGCTATAGCACATACAGCACAGGCGGGACAGCTAAACATAATAGGAGCTGACTTTGAGGGGGCTGTCCAGGGCCGAATTATAAAGAGGACCGCCGCCTGCCTGTGCGTTGCACACAGACAGGTGATTCGGGCCACAGCGAGGTTATGCGGCTCTTTAACGGTGAAAAAATGGAAAAATTGATTGAACAGACTGCCGATATCATCATCAATTCTAAATCGACTCTTGCGCTGACGGGCGCAGGTATCTCAGTTGAATCCGGGATCCCCGATTTCAGGAGTGCCGGGGGACTATGGGATAGATTTGATCCGGCGGAATATGCCACAATTGCAGCTTTTAGAGCCAATCCCGAAAAGGTCTGGGAAATGCTTCGAGAGATGGATGGAGTGGTCAATCAGGCAAGGCCCAACCCTGCCCACATCGGAATGGGGGAACTGGAAAAAATGGGGTACCTCCATTACATTATCACCCAGAATATTGACAACCTGCACCAGGCCGGTGGCTCAACGAAGGTCATCGAATACCATGGAAACGCAAGCACTCTTAGCTGTCTGTGGTGTGGCAAGAGATATAAGAGCGAAGAAAAGCGAGATGAATTTCCTCCCCGGTGTGAGTGTCAAAAAATCCTGAAGCCGGATGTGGTTTTTTTTGGAGAGGCAATTCCGGGAGATGCAATGAACCGATCCTTTGAGCTTGCCTCATCGGCCAATGCCCTGATGGTGGTGGGAACCTCGGCCGTGGTTTCACCCGTTAATACCATCCCGGGCATTGCCAAACAAAACAGGGCAAAAATTATTGAAATCAACAAGGAACGTACACATCTGACAGATAGCGTCACGGATATTTTTTTGCAGGGAAGCGCCGGAGGTATTATGTCGGACCTCGTGGAGGTTGTAAAAAAAAGAAAATAATTAAGGTCGGCAGGCAGGGACAACAGGGAATCGTCAATTACCCGGGTTTTAAGAAGTCTTCCAAATGTATGACCTTATCCCCCTTTTTTGTTGACTCTTTCATGCTTGCCCACGACCCTCTTACTTTTGCCTTTCGAAGATTATTTATCATGTCCTGGAAATCTGGATTTGTTTCAATTATACCTTTAATTTGCCTGTTGAGGTCTTTCCAACTTTCCTCAATTTCCTCCACGTCCAGTTCAAAATCCCCTATGAATGAAAGCAGGTTCCCTAAAGAGGCCAAGAGCCCGAAGTGTGTAGTCCCTTCAAGGTAGTAAGGACAATGGCACCATAAGCTGATGCACTCAAAACCCCTCTTTGTGCTTTCCGAGTGCAAGGTTGAATGAATAGCACTTGGGCCCCGGTAGTTTATTGGGATAACGTTTTTCTGTATTAACCTGGAAAAAAGGTCCTGGTTTGAGGCTATGCCGGAGATAATCCTGTCCGAATGGAGGACGTTGTCATACATGCTCCCCAGGGTAATGATTGTTCTGACGTTTAATCTTTCACAAAGTGAAAGTAATTCCTGCGCAAAATGGAGCCACCGGAGGTTTGGTTCCCTGGCCTTTAGGATAATAAGATCCTTTCCATGCGAACCGGTATGTGCGGAATAGAAATCGCCCCCGGGCGCTGAAATACTCTTCAATGTCCCGTCTTCAATCTCCACGGAGGGCCGATTCGTATCATAGTGATAAAAGAGATCCGGGTTGATCGAGGCAAAATGTTCGGCATTCAATTTGCGAACCATATAGGCTGCCATGGCCCTTGAGACATCTAAGGCGTTGCCCCAGCCGTCAAAACCTGCAATAAGGAGTGGTTCCTTCAGTTCAGGCAATTTTTCTGTGAAGATCCCTTTCTCTGTCATGTCTTTTATTTGACACTCATATGCAGGAATGTCAAGGGTGTTCAATTCTTATTGACAAAGCCAAAAAAAGGTATAAATTAGCACGATTTGCTATTAGAGCTTTCCAGATAAGCGCATCCGCACGACCAAAAATGATACGAGGAACAATGAGTTGACCATAAAGCTTGATAAGGCAATTTTGGAGCAGTCCTGTAAGGAAATTATAGAGACTATCCTGTTTTGTCTTCCCGATGCCTATAAAGGAACCGTTTACCGGATAGGCAAACCCCCCGAAATGGTAGCAAGGCGGATTACGGCCGGCATCATTGATGATGAGAGAAAGGTCATATCCTGGGGTCTGCCGGTAAAGTCGGACTATAATCCCCCCGGAAAACCATGGAAGGAATACAGGGATGAACCGGACCGCCCCCTGGAGGCAATGGCCTGGTGTGTGGAGAAACAGAAAAGCTGGACATCGGAAAATCCCAACAACGACGCCCGGAGCGTGAGACTTCAGGTTGATGGCATATGGGAGGATTTCCACCATATGGAACCCGTACTGATCCGGAAAGAAGATTTGTATCTCGGTAACAGCCCAAACCTGGAATACCCACCGAATTTTAAAGGCGAAACTCTCTGGCAGGACAGCGAATACGTGGTAATCGCCGTTATAAAGATCCATTTCCAGCCCAATACAATCAAGATCGGGAGTCCGGAGACCCGGATCATAAAGAAACTCTCCCGTGCATTAGGCACGGAACTTCTTTCCTACCAGTTGAGGCAGCAGTCAGTGGAGGCCATGCGTCAGTTGGCTGGGGACAAGATCAATTCATGCAATATACTTGCGGATTCTTTAAGAAATGTCATCACAAAGTCAGGGTTGATATTTTCGCTTATCAAATTGGAATTAGGGTCCCTGAGGGAACAATGGGAAGGAGTCCTGCTTGAGCAATCTGATCAAAGAAAAATGAAGATCGAGGCTGTGCGTGCGTTAAACAAGGCTTTACGAGATATGGGCGGGGCATCTGATGAAATGGAAAGGGACTTGATTTTTATGCAGAACAAGTTCTTGAGCCTCTTCCTGCCTCCGGAAGGTGGTGAAAACTGGGTGCGGATGCAGATCGAGGAGAGATGGGATGGACTGCTTTCAGGGAAATCCGCAAACGATGAGCACGTCAAAGAAATACGCGGCTATATTGATCAATTGAAAAGGTCTCTGTATTTGGGTATGGACCCTGATCTTCTTGCGAGATACGACAAAATGCCTGAATCCCTTAAGAGGGAATGGATCGAACTTCTTTATAGAAACACAGCTCATCTTGATTTACTTTTTTTGGACAAATTGACCCGTATTCTTAAAGACCCCTCCCTCAAACTGCCCTTCCAGGAAAAGTCGAGAAAGTGCCTGGTCCATCTTAGGACCCTTGCAGAGATCATGGGCCGGTTGGAAGATGATACAAATGAGGTTCTTCGCCAGGTGCTAAACGGCTGTGAAAACGGGGTGGTCCCAAATATGCCGTACAATAGACAAATTCGACAATCGATTCTATAGCCGGAATGGATCAACCGTTTGATGATGCTTGGAGGCTGTTGGAAAACACGCATCTGCGTTGTTGCGCTCATCCTTTGTCACTGCGACGTACGCATGATCGGCGCAAGACGCAGGGCGAAAGGCGAACGGAAATGATCATCGATTACATCAGCTTGGACATTAGTTATGATTTGACAAGCTTTAGAGATGATATGATAATATAAGAAAAACTCGCGCCTGTAGCTCAGCTGGATAGAGCAGCGGACTTCTAATCCGCAGGTCGGGTGTTCGAATCACCCCAGGCGCACCAGCGATATCACTTGTCGCCTTTTTTTAATTCGTACTTCTTTAGCTGGAACAGCTTTTTGTCCTGTGTGGCTGCAATGTGGTAGAATTTATCCTGGGGAATGTAGATAAAAGGGACATCCTCTTTGCGACGATAGAGAAAGTGTGAAAGGATCATCCTGTTTACGGCCCTGTGGCCGACGATCATGATATTCTGAGAGTTGGTGCTCAGATAGAGGGCCTTTTTTATGCCCATGTCAACTCTCTCCTTCATGGAGACATAACCTTCTCCCCCCGGGTAGATGTAGTTGTATTTATCCTTTTTCCTTTCCCCATACACGTGT
>Ga0255419_10233_pt2 | contig 11522 bp, 7 predicted proteins | sample ANMaggSeSYBR02J3_FD_182658 | JGI IMG/M metagenome (GOLD analysis project Ga0255419, IMG submission 182658) | Sediment cell enrichment communities from methane seep in Santa Monica Basin, California, United Staets - ANME aggregate JGI... | ecosystem: Environmental > Aquatic > Marine > Cold seeps >...
AGCGTCCCTGACCGGCCACTTGGTCTTCAGCACGCTTCATACGAACAGCGCACACAACGTGACATTGCTTCCATTTTACAGAATCCGAGAGATATGGAACCATTTCTCAAGGGTCTTGAGCATGCCGAACATATCATTAAGTGTCTGCGGAGGTCTGGAAACAAGTGAATCCCTCCGGCGAATCTCGGAAAAGTTGATATCACTTATCTCTGGGTTTTGGCCACGCATAACCTTTATAAACTCCTGTGCAACTATGCCATAGCCGCAGGTCGTGGGATGCACCCCGTCCAGGGCGATAATCCCTCCATTCTCTATCCTTCCGTTTGACTCAATTTCAAAAAACCTGATAGTAAGATCCTGCAATTCAGGCGGCAAGTCATATGTCGATTTTCCATGGTTTCTTCTCACGGCAAGTTTGTCGAGCACACTGCACGTATCAACCACATGCCACCCCTTTTCCTCAGCATGGGATTTAATGGTGACATTGAATTCATTAATGTACGTGTCAATCTTCTCTGCTTCACTTCCTGTGAGATAAGGATCTTTTTCCGGGTCAAAATTTTTGTCGCGAACAAAAAAACGGGTGTAATAGTCATAATATTTTCTGGTCTGTGGCAGCTTGCCCCGGTTTTTCATCACGCCGCGGGTAATGGGAGGTATGGTTACATGGGGTACCGTTGCCACATACACGTTTTTCGCCCCAATTCCCTGGATCTGAGCTGCGAGTTCATCATATTCCTTTTTAAATGCGGAAGGTGTCCAAAGTGTCTTATTTGAGCATGGACCCGGCGAATCATTACCTGTCTCATCAATCTTCAAGCTTACAACCGTACCGAGACAGTTATTTGCCCCGAGCCATACAATGAGGTTCTCGATTTCGCCATCTTGGTCCTTGATTCGTTTCGCCACCGCTATCTGGGTGTCATTTGCTCGTTCAGGCAGTTGAGCGGGATTTAATACCCTGTATGCGGTTCGCAACCGAGGCTCCGAAGGCGGCCGAAACCAGTCATCCTTGGGATTCGTAATGGCTTTTTTACACATATCTGAATTGATAGCATAAGCATCGGCAACCTCAAAGCCCCATACAGCCAGATTATGATAAAGCGAGTTTTTTTTCGGTCGAGCCCCTTTGCCCCGCTCCCAATAATCTTCAACGTCATCCAGCAGATCGATAATATGATCAGTAGCGAATGGCCATTCAAATATACTGATGTCTTTTCCATATCTTATCTCAAGTTCCCGGGAAAGCCATTCTATGTTAAAGGGAAGCCCTCCTTTACCCATAAAATCCGGGACTCTAAAATCAGGGATAGGGATCCCCAAACACTCGGCAATCATCGCAGGATACGATAGGTTGGTTTTTTGAATCGCCAGGGATTGAAAACCCTGCGTCAGACTGTCTCCAATAGCAACTAATTTGGCCATTTTCGCACCTCCTTATCCTTTAAAGGTTGTTGTCTTGTAGGTTTCTCAAAAAGCTATGGAAACATGGAACAATGATGTGGTGAGTTTCTCTATGATAAACTCTTATAAGGCGTATTAAATCGGTTTTACTGGGATGGTTTTAACTCATTTAGAACGTTGCTCACCAGTAGCGGGTAATCAGTCATTATTCCGTCCACTCCGGTCTCCAAAAGTTTAAACAGGGCGGTTTTGAGAACCTGTTCATCCATCATTTTATCCTGTATCAACGGTTTAAAAAATGCGAATTTGGTTAAAAAGACATGAATGGCGCCGTCTGCTTTATGAACTTCATCCACGAGTGATTGTGTCAGGAGATGATGACTTGTCTGAAACGCCCTGTCCCTTAGGTCAATTCGCTTTCTGATGGAAGGAAAGATTTGTAATAACCATCCTGCGGTTCTGAGATACCATGGCCTTACTTTTGTGAGATAGGCCAATTGTTCGCTCATTGGAACATTTGTTGGAAATCTTCCCCCAATTTCAACAAATCTGTCCAGAACACGCTTCCTGGTGCTTGCGACAAGGATTGCTCGGCCGTTGCCTTTTGACTCAAGGAGTTCCACAAATGTCCGCATGATCGCTCTGTTCAAAAATTTACTGGGGCTGATGCCCGGTATCTTCTCCCCTTTCATCTCAATGTTAATGGGTATCTTTTTCTTATCCGTATCAAATCGTTTGACATTGTCCAAAAACTCCGAAAGAAGCATCAATTGCCGTTGCGGAATCTTTTTCACTTTCTCCTCCCTGATATCCTCGACCGTAATGTATACCGGTTCAATTACCCATGCCCGGTCTTTCAGCTCGCCCCAGCGAAATTGCATGATATCTGTTTTTTTCTTCTTTTTTCGTAGCGCCAGTGATGAACTCAACCCATCAATCCATACATTGTCCAGGTTCGGGCCATGCCATACAACTATCTCGTTATCTTTCGTCAACTGCACATCAAGTTCAAGGATATCAACCTTGGCGGTTATTGCTGCATGTTCAAACGCCTCCCACGTAGTCTCCGGGACTTCGCCCGCTCCGCCCCGATGCGCAAACAGGATTGGTGTTGGGAGCTTAAAAATAGCATCTTTTGCCATGTTTTCACCTCACTGCTTTCGGTTTCATTCGATCCCAGTCGGAAGCCTTTATCTCCACAATAGCAACATGATTTTCATCAGAATCATCATCAACAAAAATATCTATTCTCCCTCTTCTGCCTGTTAATCTCCGCAGAGTCTTTTCCGGACGAATTATTCCCTGTGCAGAATCAATCCATTCACTCTGGATTTTCTTGTGAAACGCCTTTCCACGTTTAAGCGGTTCAGGTTCTCTGTTATCTTTCATAAGCCTATAAAATTTAATTTTTGATCTAGACTGCCCGACGTTTTATTCGTTCAACCACGCATTATGACAAGAAAAATGGAATATCTATGGAATAATCCATAAGTGGTTGTTTTTAGCCTTATCCCTGCTCTTTTTGACCCTAAAAAGCTCGATATACGCCCTAAATAGGGGTGTTTTTATATCTATTCTCTAATCCCTTTATATACTTAGCGTGGCCCGACCCCCTTCCACCCTTCCAGCCAACTATTTGACCAAAAAGATTTTTACTAGGTCGGATTTTACCCTCCTATCGATATCCGAGACGGAATAGATCTCTATTTCTTGGGCATCTCCCCCTTTTGGTGGTTGATAACTACCATCTTTATATATAAAACCTACTTCCTCACTACCACTTCTTTTTTTCTCTTCATCGTACCCAATTCCTTTAATTAACCATATAGTGTCAGCCTCTTCTCCAGTCACTTCATCACCATTCCTTGAAACCTTTGCTTTGAACGGCTTACTTAATTTTTTACCACCTATATTGACTGTATTTTTTACAGGTACTGATGTTGGATCAACGACCACCTTCTCGATTTCACTAATAAGCTCTATTATAATGTAACCACTTGACACTGTATCAGCAGCGCTTAATGCTTCTACAACCAGTTTGTTTTTGTCATACCATACTATTCTATCTGGCGCTTTGTAATAACCATCATGTGTCACCGTACCAGTTGAACCCTGATCACCGGAAACAAGGTTGCTAGTAGCAAAAGGAAAACCTCTTATGCGCCAAAGTACACCCTGCTTACTTTCATTTACTCCCATAACTTCAATGTTTGAATTAATACCATCCTTTTTCTTTGATAATTTCGTGCCTTGTTTTAGGTTAACGGTTCTTGTTCTCTCTGCGATATTTATTTTAATAATTGGAGCGGGAACCACATGTAAATTACCAGCAGACCCTTCTACATAAGCAGTTATCCATTGATTTTTATTCGTTCCCAGTTTCGCTCGTGTTTTATCATCTACATGTTTTCTCAAACTTGATATAATAAGAGCGGACTCCGCATCACTTGCCTCTTTTAGTTTATTTTGAAAATAACGAAAATCATCTACATCGATCTCTTTAGCTTTCTCAATATCTGCATATATAGGAATCATTTGAATAATTTGTTCTACATCCGGAAGTTGCGCTTTAGCTATCTCTTCGCCAAGCGACTCAGCCACCTGTCGACGCAGTATCTCACCCAGCGTGTCTGGATATTCATATTCGGTAGTTACAGACAGGACAGCGTAAGTCTGCGCCTTAAAAAGTGTATCGGACTTCATACCAATATGTTTTGCATAACCGTTCCAATATAGCAGACCATCTTCTCGTTTAAGATATACATGCTTTCGCAAATCCTTGTGAGAAAGTTGTTTTGCCTTTTCACTAACTATTGAACCCCAAAGATCTGGGTATCGCCATCGTCTTGGGTTTTCACGTTTCATTATGATAAAATCACCAGTCTCATTAACTAAAAAATCAACTTCTGTTTGACTATCCATTTTTTCCTGAGGCAACAAAAAACTAATTTCAAGCTCCCTATCGTTTTCGTTAAGATTTACGATAGAAGAAAATAGCGAATTCACAAGAGGGCTTAGGACTGCAAACTCGGGATTTAGAGCTGAAACAGATTGAGTGATCGCTTTAAACCCCGTAATGATACTTTTATTCTCTATTTCATCTAACTCAGAGATGTTGAAAATTACGTTTAAGAATTTGCCATCCCAGGCTCTTGGCCCATAAAGAATGATATCCTTATTATTAATGACAAGGCCCGGAAAAAAATCCGGCTCAAAAAAAATCGGGTATACTGCCTGCCCGGCGTTGGCTTCTGTTTTAACTGAACCTGTGACCAATAATTCTGCATCTCCTAATGTATCAAGACATGCGACATATAAAGTCTTCAAAATGATTGTGATATAATCATTTTTTTCAATAATGTGATTTGTGTCTTGGCCCAGCATTTTAGACAATTTTTTTCTAATATCATGATATTTCACTGAAAAAGAAGAAATCTGCATTGAAAGAGATTTCAATTCGTTTTCAATATTTTCTATTTGATTGAAGCTATTTGATATTTGGCCTATAGCCCATGGCTCAATAAATTTCGCTAACTCTAATGCTAAACTTGGTGTTTCTTCAAATATATTAATTATTGTTTGTGGTTCCGTAGTTGGATTAACACCCATTACTTTGTTCAAATACTCTTCCAAAACAGCACTAAAATAGTTCCTTGATAACTTCTCACTTAAGCTTTTTTTTAATATCTCTATTTTAGATTTATCAACATCGCTTTTCACTTCCTTTATATATTCATTAAATTCTTTTTCAAACGTATCAATTATTTTTAGTGTGTTCACAAATGCAGTGACTCGTTTGATGTGCTTTTTGCGGTTATTTCTGAGATTTTTTGATCGGCTTCTATTCACTACATACTCAGGAAGGTCGATCTCCTGAAATAGTTCTTCTTTGCTACGCTTTATATCCATAAAGCTACGATAAATGTCAGTTTGGGCATTATGCAATTCATTCCTCAGCATATATTGAGCTATTTCAAAATTCTGATTTAATTCAGGCAGTTTTGATTTGATAATATCAGCTGTAATTAATTCATACTCAGGTATATTTTCCGTGTTTACTTCCTTTAATCCGTATTTTTTATTAAGGGTTTTTAATACTTTAGAAGCTGGGTTTTCAACTCTTATTCTCCCAATGTCTTCAGATGTTGATATATATCTTCCGACCAGTTTTCCTTTCTCACTTAATGGATCTCTTTCAAAAGATAATTCACGTTTGATCTTATAAGGTGTAACCTCACCCGTCCGCAAAGAAGCACAGCCAAATTGCAGCACGATTAAAGATAGTAGGACGCTGAATAATGCTTTTTTCTTCATTTGTTTGCCTCCTTGTTTGTCATTAATGGGTTTCGGATAAGCAGCAAAATCGGGGACGAACTTGGTTTCTACCGGTCTTGTCTGCTGAATCCGCTGGTGTACGCACGGCATGGGCGTGAACTAATGGGGTGTAAGTCCCCTATGTGTGAATCCTGTCAATGTCGTGAGACATGGACATAAACATTAGCCGAAGACAACCTCCTTCGCCAAAGGCTACGGCGCGTCAAGAGGGCGGAACCGCAAGGGATCGTCTGGAGCCCGTCTTCGCTAAAGCTGCGCCGGGTCTGCGAGAAGTTAGCATACACTTGTCCAGTCGTAGTTTTTAACGAAGGCTCACTATCCGGCTCCTGCTTTATCAATGCATTATTGAAGGGTCATCTCTGTGAAACGCCCATTGCGGACCCGCATGCGGGTCGCAGATCCCGTTTTAGCGGGAGCCTGTCCCGCCATAGCTTTAGCGAAGGCGGATGTTGTGGGGGCTGGGGGGTAAGACCCCCTGCTACCCGATTACGCATTTTTTTGCTCGCGATTGAGTCGATTTTCTCCTATTAAACTATTTGATACGTACTCGAACATAGCGAAGCCGGGTCCTCCAACCTTACAGCTTTTCGCCTTGGCCAGCAGCCACATCCTGCAAAGTGATAACAGACCCAGCGTTGCCATGCCTTTAATTTTAATAAATTTAAAAATGCGGTTGCACAGGGGTTGAATCGTGCTCTCGATAATGGTCTGATCAGGAAAACTCAGGGTGCCATGAGAGGACGATTCGGCTATTATATGTGAAACATTCTTCCGGCCTTTTAAAAAGTTGGATTACTTGCCAAAATCTTTCTGTGAGAACTTTTGATAGGTTTATTCCTGGCGGTATAAATTTTCATTAACTCTTTCTCGAAAATCTTCTCAGCTTTTTTAACGGTTGGTTTGTATTGGGTAGGTTTTCAAAACCCTAACGTTTCATAAACAACACAGCTTAGTATTATTAAAAAACATTGAGAATAAAGGTTTGAAAGTTTTTACTGACATTGTAGAAGATAATTATTTGTGATTTGGAGCAAGGTCCTCAAAATTGCAGTATTGTTTCCCTTCGATCTTCGCTACGCTACGCCCCGACGAGTCGGGAAAGCCGAGGTTGCCGCATTTTCTTTGTTGCCTGCCGGGTCGTAGTTTTAGCGAAGACTGGGCAAGGGTTCGCAGTAAAGTACTACGGCTTCACCCTTGACGCCGCAAATCTACAGTAACCTCGCATTTTGCAACTTCAGGGTTAAATGGACTTTTTCAACGCGTTTGCATTGGACTCCTGAAACCAATATTAAAAAAAAGCAACATTCATGCCATAAAGCGGGTTCAGTAAAATCAACAGGTTAGCTCAAGCGCTTTCTCCCAATGCACATTTTTTTGTGCAACCATGCCCTGTTTTTTGTGCATATAGGTTGCATCCCGCATTTTTTCCGAGAGAACGGGACCGATACAGGTTTCTCTTTTGGATGTTTTAAGCCTTGAAAGTTGCTTTTTGAGAGGGGTATGCGGCTGAGAAGTTTGTCTGTGCCCTAGCAGTGGGAATAAACTCAGGATTCGGTGCCGGCGTGAAACAGCTTTATTTTTTGGCAACTCATAAAATCTGTAATCCTTAAAAGTTTAATTGTCAACCAAATTGTATCAAAATTGACCCATATTATCTCAATTAAAACTTAAGGAAATTGAAAAAATGGGACGGGTAAATAAAAATCCCTTTCCTAAGGCAATAAAAAGCCTGTTCCCTTTTTCCAAACTTCAGAGTTGTCTTCCTATTAAGGCGTAAAGCAATTCATGATGTGTGGATAGTAAACTTCCAAGATGCACAAAAATTTGTGCACCATGCACATTTTTTTGTGCATCTGCCTTATCCCTCGCATCAATGTTTCCCCTAACTGACTGAAAATAAAACATTTTATCGATTCAGATCAATCGGCATGAATTCTGCTCTAAATTAATATGTGATTATTTTGCACACGTGCTTAAGGGTCATTTTGCTGAGGCCGCTTATTAAGGACGGAAGGAGAAGGGCTGCTCACTGTTTTGGCGTGGTATGGGGGTCGTTACCTACACCACACGCGATAAATTGGATGGTAAATTCAGATTTAAAACTGTAGTTTGTGGTGCCACAAACCGACCGCATATCTCTTCCAAGAAGAACCGATAGGGAAATCTATTTCATGCTGGTGTAAAGTATAATATTTGTAAACGGTCGTCATATCAGATATAATCCGGCGAGCCGTTATGGCACGTAATCATAAGCTGGCGGGTAACCTGTCAATCCAGAGGCTTCACAATTTTTGTCAGGAGGAATAATGCCTAATGGGGAATCAAAGAACTGGATACGTTTCATGATTGCATTAGAATCATTTTATACCTTATACGGGAATTGGCCTTCAATAATTCATCTGTATCCCTTTTTTATCGTGGAACTCCAAGAAAGACTTTCCTCGGAAGATTTTCAGACTCTACAATCCAAGATTAGACTTATAGCAGATGAAGTTAATCCTTTTTTAGCGTTTGATGAAGCGGGGAATAGATTCGACTACGCCAGAGAGGCTTTTCATCCAAAAAAAGCTGCTCCCATGAAAGCTATTGACTGGCTTGAAATTCATGAACCCGATTATTATGACTAAGTCGCAAAATATATCAAGGCCAGAGCAGGTCAGAGGCAAGGGTCAGGTTTTGTTTTTGAATAACAAGGGTTCTGAATATTGTTATGCGTTCAGCCTCTTCTCCCCCAATGACCGAGTCCCTGCTTCGGGAATATTGGTATTCGTCCATCAATAATGAAGAAAAAAGAGTGCTGTGTTTTCTTGAAATAATTTTCTAAGAAGCCTATGAACATGGACAGTGGTAGGTTCAAGAATGAAAAGAGAGGAATAAATGAAGACAAAGTTGAGCGTTGACCATGCATTATTTAGAAACCTCGTTAAGAATCCGCCCTTATGGTGGATAAATCTGAAAATAGATTCTGATTTATACATAGATATAAGAAAAGGTAATTATTTAAATATCTATCATAACGGTGGATCCATTATGAAATTAGAATGGGCAGGTGAATACAAAGCAAAAATTCACTTTGAATATGTCCCCTTACAAAAAGATAATGACTATCTGCCATTTGACTTTCAGAACGACAATATCTCTGTAGAGAAACACGAAACGATTTCCATAAATAATTTTGAGAAAGAAACGCTTGAAAGGATTAAAAAGAGAATTCGAAAGTTTTATCCAAATGATTCAGAAAAAGGGATGCAAGGGCACTATGTGATTAAAAATAACGGTAATGGCAAAACTCCAAAAGGCTTTTTTATCGATACTGAGTATCAATTTTCCATTGATGTCAATCAAGTTACATCAAAAGGACGGATTGACCTTGTATGGGTTGACACTGAAAGAAAACAGATAGCGTTTGTGGAATTAAAAACAATAGGTGATGAAAGGCTTTATGCTGCAAATTGTAACGATCCAGAATCGATTGATATTCAGTTAAAAAAGTATACAATTTTTGCAGAGAAAAATTACAGAGAATTGATGGAATATTATGATGTGGTTTTTCAGATTAAGAAAAATCTTGAAATTCTGCCGCCATTTGTAACTGAAGACTCTCTGCTACAATATACATTCATCCATAAACCAATTCTTTTAGTAGGTGATTGTACTCGGAAATGGATTGATCAAAATGCCGATAGGTTAAACAATCAACTGAAAGACATCGCTTTTGGCTGTTTATACCGTGGAAAAACCACTTATAATTTCAGAATACCTTATAAGACATATAACAATTGTTTTAGATTAGGCGAAGCATAGATCATATGCATTTTAAAATCCATAGAGGAACACAAGAAATTGGCGGTTCGTGTGTTGAGGTTTGGACTGAAAGCACACGTATTGTCATTGATATTGGAATGCCGTTAGTTGAGAAAGATGGTACAGAATTTGACTTCAACAAATATAAAAATAATACAGTTTCTGAATTGATTCGAAAAGAAATCCTGCCTGATATACAAGGATTTTATAACACTGAGAGTAAATTAATAGATGGTGTTATAATCTCTCACCCGCATATTGACCATTACGGTTTCAGTACATTTCTTCATCCCAACATTCAATATTATTTAGGACAGGCAACGCATAAAATAATTAAATTAACCGGCACATTTACACCGCAACAAAATGCAATAAAGAATTATACATATTTTAATAAATCAAAACTCTTCATAATTGGTGATATTAAAGTCACACCATTTTGGATGGATCATTCCGCATTTGATGCATATGCGTTTTTAATTGAATCAAATGGGAAATCGATATTTTATTCAGGAGATTTCAGAGGGCATGGAAGAAAGCATAAAGCTTTCAAATGGTTTATCCATAATGCTCCAGTTAATGTTGACTATTTATTATTAGAAGGAACTCAAATTGGAAGGAATACGAAAAAAGATAAGCCCGAGTCAGAGATTGAAAAAGAGTTAGTTACCATTTTCTCACGTAATGATGAAATAAATCTCATTTACACATCAGGTCAAAATATAGACAGGCTGGTGTCAATTTACCGTGCATGCAAAAGAACAGGGAAACTGTTTGTTATTGATGTATATACAGCAACCGTATTAAAAAGGCTTTCAGAGTTTGCATCATTACCATTTCCTTCAAAGGATTTTAACGACATCAAAGTACTGTTCCCGTTTGTTCTTTGTAGGCGGTTAGCAAATGAGAATAATGAAAAATTGCTCTATCAGTTTCGTAATTATAAAATCACAAAAGAAGAAATAGGGAATAACAAGAAGAATATTGTCATGACTGTTAGGCCTTCAATGAAGTTTGACTTAGAACATATTCAAAATATTGATGGCGGTAATTTGATATACTCATTATGGGAAGGTTATTTACAAAAAGAGCAAACCGCTAATTTTATTGATTACCTGAAGGGCAGGTGTTTTAATTTTCTTAAAATACACACAAGTGGTCATGCTGACATCACATCACTTAATCAAATGGCGGATGCAATTAAACCCAAGTGCATAATTCCGATTCATACGTTCAGTGGAATTGAATATAAGCACCATTTTAATTATCCAGTGTTGGAAGTTAGAGATGGTGAAGAAGTAGCAATATAAGACAACATAACAATGAGATGAACTCGGATTTGAAAAAGTTGGCGCTTTTTTAAACCGAGTATCCCATCCTCTATGCTGAGCTATCGATTACTGCTATTAGTTCCTGGTCCGGAGAATCCTCCTGAGGCTTACTGTTATTATTTCGAAACATTAAGCAAGATCATTCCGGAGATGCAATAAGGGACACGACAGAACAATATAAAAGCCAACTTCCGGTTAGGCTCCCTACCTGCCTTGACAGAACGCCCTGTTTCATTCCTCCCATGCCGGGATTTGTTGTCTTTTGTGATTTACAAAGAGGAGAAAAGGGATCAGGTCCAAATAATAAACTCCTTTCTTATGGAATATGCTGTCGTATAGGCTTTGATTTTATATCTTGCAAAGAAAAGAGCAGTAAAACGCTTGTCCCTTTTATTAACAACTTAGCATCTTCATCAGGACAAATTGTTACTCAACAGCGGATTGAAAGGCTGTTTCAAATCTTTTTGATATCTTTACCACGTCCAGGGATCGAATTGTTTTATTATTTGCCTTAAACGTATTTATTTTTCCTATTCTATTATTTTCCGTGTATACAAAATTAAGACTCTCTATCACTCCTCCGTCTAAATCAAAAATGAAGACGGCCTTCCCTGCATAGGTTGACATATTCAGTGCGCCGTTCAGTTT
>Ga0255419_10264_pt1 | contig 11509 bp, 22 predicted proteins | sample ANMaggSeSYBR02J3_FD_182658 | JGI IMG/M metagenome (GOLD analysis project Ga0255419, IMG submission 182658) | Sediment cell enrichment communities from methane seep in Santa Monica Basin, California, United Staets - ANME aggregate JGI... | ecosystem: Environmental > Aquatic > Marine > Cold seeps >...
AAAGGGAAGAAACTCCCCGGCAGGATGGGATATCAGCGCGTGACAATCAAGAATCTAAAAGTCGTGGACGTAAGGCCTGAAATGGATGTGGTTCTGGTTAAGGGGGCCGTACCCGGAGGTCCCAACAGCCCGGTTGAGGTTTCCAAGGTCTGATGTGTTCGAAGATTTATAGACTTTCAGGTAATGATTTTGGTCCCGCAGGCTGCGGGGATGGGGATCTTTAGGAAAGAAAATATGAAGATTACTTTGTATAGAATTCCGACCGAGAACGCAGACCAAAATTTTTATCAGGAAGCCTGTTGAACGGCAAGAGGCAAGAGATGACAGTCTTACATGTATACAATCTTAAAAATGAAAAAATCTCCGAAGTGGAACTTAAAGATGAAATATTTGATGTTCCAATAAAGAAGCATATACTTCATCAGGTTGTGATTAGCCAGCTTGCCAGCCACAGATCCGTAGGTGCTGCTGCCAAAGGCCGTTCAGAAGTGAAAGGTTCGGGGGCAAAACTCTGGAGACAGAAGGGGACCGGTCGTGCAAGGGTCGGTTCAGCTTCTTCTCCCGTAAGAAGAGGGGGAGGCGCTGCCTTCGGTCCGGTTCCGCATAAATATGTTAACAAGGTTCCCAAGAAGGTGAAAAAGGCTGCGCTGAGGATGGCCTTAACGGATAAGGTACAGTCCGAACACCTCATTGTATTGGATAATTTTGAGCTTCCAGAGATCAAGACAAAGGAATTCGTAGGGGTTATGAAAGGCTTTGATGTAAGCAAAGCGCTGATCGTGACTCAGGATAAATCCGTAAACCTGGAAAAATCATCAAAGAATGTGCCATGGGTAAAAGTAATGCGATATCAGGGACTTAACGTTTATGATATCTTGAAATATGATCACCTTTTTCTGGAACAATCGGCCATAGGAAAGATACAGGAGGCGCTGGTTTTATAGTGGATATTTTTCAGGTCATCAAGGAGCCGCATGTCACAGAAAAGTCGGGTCTGTTGAAAGAAGGGGTAAATCAGATATCCTTCAAGGTTCATAGACGGGCCAACAAGATAGAAGTAAAGCAGGCTGTGGAAACCCTTTTTAAGACAAAGGTTTTAGACGTGAAGACCATGAACATGCGGGGAAAGCGCCGCAGGATGGGAAAGAGTCTTGGCAAAAAGTCTGACTGGAAAAAGGCTATCGTGAAGCTTGCGCCGGGTGAAAATATTGAAATATTTGAGGGAATGTAGGCAATAAAATATTTTTGCGATTTTATGAAATGCGGCTTTGCCGCTTTAGATACGAAAAAAATAGAAAATATAATTTAGATTGCTGGATTAGAAAGCGGAGCAGGAAATGGGCATCAAGACCAATAAGCCAACCTCACCGGGAAGAAGATTTCAAAGTTGCTCAACTTTTGAAGAGATAACGCGAAAAAGGCCCGAAAAAAGCCTTCTCAGGCCCATAAAGAATACCGGTGGCAGGAATTCCATGGGCCGTATAACCGTGCGACACAGGGGCAGCGGCCATAAACGCATGTACCGAATTATTGATTTTAAAAGGGACAAGGATGGCGTCCCTGCGAAGGTGGCTTCTATAGAATACGATCCTAACCGTTCCGCCAATATAGCCCTTTTGTATTATGTAGATGGAGAAAAGAGGTATATCCTGGCTCCCAAGAATCTTAAGGTGGGAGATCAAATATTATCCGGAAAGGGTGCGGAAATCAGAACAGGCAACACGGTTCCTTTGAGGGAGATCCCCCTGGGAACACATATCCATAATATTGAGCTGAATATAGGGCATGGCGGACAGTTGGCCAGGAGTGCGGGAAGTTACGCTCAATTAATGGCCAAAGAAGGCAAGTACGCCCAGATTAAACTTCCATCCGGCGAAGTACGAATGGTCCTTCAGGACTGCAAGGCCACAATCGGTCAGATCGGTAACCTGGATTATGAAAATATATCCATCGGCAAAGCCGGGCGAAATCGCTGGTTGGGGAAAAGGCCCCATGTAAGAGGGGTTGCCATGAACCCGGTTGATCACCCGCACGGTGGAGGAGAAGGGAAATCCTCTGGTGGACGTCATCCCGTGACACCTTGGGGTGTCCCGACCAAGGGTTATAAAACCAGGGTAAAAAAGGCGAGTGACAGACTTATTGTGAAGAGACGAAACAAGTAGTTATGAAGTCGTGAAGCGATTTCATGACTTAAAACAGGAGGAAATGCCTTGCCAAGATCACTGAAAAAGGGACCGTTTGTCGATGGGCATTTATTGAAAAAAGTAGAGCAATCGGCAGAGACGATGAGCAGAAAGATTATCCGGACTTGGTCCCGCAGATCAACCATTCTTCCTGAGTTTGTCGGCCTGACATTTGCGGTCCACAACGGAAGGAAATTTCTGCCCGTGTTTGTGACTGAGGACATGGTGGGACACAAACTTGGTGAGTTTGCCCCGACCAGGACCTTTTACGGGCATGCCGGAGACAAAAAAACTAGATTGAAAGGCAAGAAAAAATAATCCAAGCTCTCAGCTTTCAGCAGGCAGTTTCAGCAAAAGTAACCCGGGATAGTCCCGGTGAGTCTATTTTCTCTTTTTGCTGATAGCTAATCGCTGATACCTGATCGCTTAATCTGATTTGAAGAGTTAAAATGGAAACTAATGCAGTCGCAAAATTTGTCAGGATTTCACCTCGGAAGATTCGCCTGGTCATGGATCAGGTCCGTGGAAAGAGGGTTGACGAGGCATTAAACATGCTATCCTTTGCGCCCCAGAAAGGGGCTCTGATTCTGAAAAAATTAATCGATTCGGCAGTTGCCAATGCCGAGCAAAATTCAGGGGTGGATGTAGATTCCCTTTTTGTCAAACGAGTGTATGCAGATGAAGGCCCAACTTTGAAAAGGTTCAGACCAAGGGCTCAGGGACGTGCTACAAAAATCAGAAAAAGAAGCAGTCATCTGACTGTTGTTCTGGATGAGAAGTAACCCGGAATATGGAATATTTTTCGGCGTACCAAAGTATTTGCAATTTGACCACACTGGAGGTGCATATTGGGACAAAAAGTTCATCCGATCGGCTTTAGATTAGGAATCAATCGGAATTGGGATTCGAGATGGTTTGCTGGGAAGGAATACAGTAGTTTTGTCATAGAAGACTACCAAATCAGGAAGTTTTTAAAAAAGAGACTTTTCCAGGCCGGTGTGGCAAAAATAGAGATTGAAAGGGCTGCTAATAAAGTCCGAATTAGGATACATACAGCGAGACCGGGTATTGTAATCGGGAAAAAAGGCATTGAGATTGAGAAACTAAAAAAGGACCTTGAAAAAGAAATCAACCGGGAAGTTATTATTGATATTCAAGAGGTGAGAAAAGCTGAGGTTGAAGCTCAACTTGTTGCTGAAAACGTGGCGTTACAGTTGGTTCGAAGGATTGCCTTCAGACGGGCGATGAAAAAGAGTGTCAGTACGGCCTTGAGGTTTGGCGCACAGGGAATCAAGATTGCGTGCAGCGGCAGACTGGGTGGGGCTGAAATGGCTCGTCGAGAATGGTATAGGGAAGGGAGAGTCCCACTCCACACCATTAGAGCCGACATAGATTATGGATTTGCAGAGGCGTTCACGACCTACGGAGTGATTGGGGTTAAAGTGATTATTTTCAAGGGTGAAATTTTGCCCGAAAAAAACAGAAACGAATAGGACTCGTTTATGCTAAGCCCAAAAAAAGTCAAGTATCGTAAGAAGCAAAAAGGCCGCACAAAAGGAAAGGCCTTTCGGGGTAGCAGTCTGGAATTCGGTGATTATGGATTGCAGGCCGTGGAGTGTGGTCATATGTCCGCACAACAAATAGAAGCGGCAAGGATTGCTGTAACAAGACACGTAAAGAGGGGTGGAAAGATCTGGATTAGGATTTTTCCGGACAAACCTGTTGGAAAAAAGCCCGCTGAAACAAGGATGGGAAAAGGCAAAGGCGCTCCTGACGGATGGGTGGCTGTGATAAAGCCCGGAAGAATCCTGTACGAAATAGAGGGCGTAGATGAGAATGTGGCGGGGGAGGCCTTTCGTTTGGCCGGGCATAAACTGCCATTTGCAACACGATTTGTAACCAGAGGGTCATAGCTGATGAAGGCAAAGCAATTGAGAGCGTTAGCTGAAGAAGAGCTCAGGGAAAAAGAAAAGGAAACGGCTCAGGAATTGTTTAATCTGAGATTCCAGAAGGCCACGGGACAATTGGGCAACACGGCTATGATTCCCAAAACAAAGAGAGATCTGGCACGGGTGAAAACTTTGCTCAAGGAATTGAAATCTTAAGGGCAAAAAAATGGTATGAGGTGGTAATGGCAGAGCGCGGATTGCGGAAAAAATTGATAGGAACCGTTCTTAAAAACGGGATGGATAAAACGGCTTTGGTTTTGGTGGAACGGTTAACCAAACATCGTACCTATAATAAATATCTCAAAAGACGCAAAAAATATATGGCCCATGATCCCCAGAACAGGTGCCAGATCGGAGACAAGGTGCGGATTGTTGAGAGCAGGCCTATCAGCAAGAGAAAAAGATGGCAGATTTCCGATATTATTCAGAAAAACAAAGCCGAAGCCTGAGTAGTGTCCATTTATAAATGAAAACGGGACTCTATATAGTGTCCGTCCGAATATAATATCTTTTCTTCACAACTCCCTGTAAATAGGGATTGAATCTGAAACGGCACTGCGCCTTTTTAGGGTTTGAAATTGGCGCCTGTCAGGGTATAGGAATAATTCATTGGAGCTTTTGAGATGATACAGGCTCAAACGAAATTAAAAGTAGCGGATAATTCCGGGGCGAAATTGCTCTCCTGCATAAAAGTTTTAGGCGGTTCCAAGAGGAGATACGCCAGTGTGGGTGATATCATTGTTGTAACGGTGAAAGAAGCAATTCCTAATTCAAAAGTCAAAAAGGGAGATGTTGTTCGAGCCGTAATTGTCAGGACGGCCAAAGAGATTCGTAGACTGGACGGGTCCTATATTAAATTTGATGATAACTCAGCCGTTTTGATTAACCAGCAAAGGGAGCCTATCGGGACCAGGATTTTTGGGCCGGTGGCAAGAGAGTTAAGGGCCAAAAACTTTATGAAAATTATTTCGTTGGCCCCGGAGGTGCTTTGATGGCATTTAAGGCGATGACAGCACTGAAAAAGTATCCTAAGATCAAAAAAAATGATAAAGTTATTGTAATTGTTGGAAAAGAGAGAGGCAAGATCGGTACGGTTTTGAAAGTTGATGCTGAAAAAGGGCGCGTGATTGTCGAAAAGGTTAATATGGTTAAGAAACATACAAAACCAAGCGGGCAGAGTGCTCAGGGAGGAATCGTCGAAAAGGAAGCGCCTCTGAATATTTCCAATGTAATGATTGTTTGTAATAAATGCACTGAGCCTACGAGAATTGGCAATCGTACACTCGAGGATGGCTCAAAGGTTCGCGCTTGCAAGAAGTGCGGCGAATCCATGGATGAGTGATGGGATTGTCGATTGACTATTGAATATTGAAGATTGACTGTTTAGAACTTAAGAAAATGAAATCCTGGTCAATTGTCTCCCGTCTTGCTCTTAATATGAGAACATCAGTGTATTGAGGAGGTTAGGTTGTCTCGGTTGAAAGATAAATACCGTGAAGAAGTAGTACCCGCTATGATTAAGGAGTTTGGGTATAAAAGCATTATGGCTGTCCCGCGGATAAAATCTGTCGTCTTAAATATGGGCGTGGGTGAAGCTATACAAAACATCAAAGTCCTTGACTCCAGCGTGGAGGAACTTTCGATGATAGCCGGTCAAAGGGCAGTTGTGACTAAAGCCAAAAAGTCCATAGCCGGATTCAAACTTCGTGAAGGGATGCCTATCGGGTGTATGGTGACGTTACGACGTGCCAGGATGTTTGATTTTCTGGATAAGGTTTTCAATGTGGCCCTTGCCCGGGTGAGGGACTTCAGAGGGCTCTCGGACAAAATCTTTGATGGTCGGGGCAACTGCACCATAGGAATTAAGGAACATATTATTTTCGCCGAGATTGACTATGACAAGATAGACAAGGTGAAAGGACTGAATATTTCCATAGTGACAACGGCAAAAACCGATGCAGAAGGTCTGTTTTTATTAAGGCATTTGGGAATGCCTTTTCGGAGTTGATTTCTGTCCGGAAACGGCTCCCGGCCAACGACCGACATAAAACACGCAATACACAACCCGGAAATCTACAGGGAGGATACTTTGGCAAGAAAGTCTCTTATTGTTAAGGCCCAGCGGAAGCAAAAATTTTCAACACGTCAATATAACAGATGCCCCATTTGTGGGCGGAGCAGGGCTTTTATTAGGAAATTTGGAATTTGCCGTATTTGTTTCAGGATGTTGGCCTCGAGAGGTGCAATTCCCGGTGTGGTCAAGTCAAGTTGGTAAAAAGAAGTAAGCGGTAGGCAGTGTGCAGCAAACAATATTTAAACCGCTTGATATCTGCTGCCTACTGCCTAGTTCTTACTGTTTAAATGTTCAATACAAAGTAACATGGAGTATAGCAAATGACTATGACTGATCCGATTGCCGATATGTTAACAAGAATCAGGAATGCCTTTCGGGCTTCACACGAATTGGTGGATGTTCCCAGTTCGAAATTGAAGATCAATTTAGCCAAGGTCCTAAAATCCGAAGGTTATATAAAGAATTTTAAGATTGTTTCCGATGGTCGGCACAGGCAAATAAGGATATTTTTGAAGTATGATGAAGAAGGGACTTCCGTCATTGGCGGTCTTAAAAGAGTAAGCAAACCAAGCTGCCGGATCTACAAAGGATATGACGAGATTCCGAAAGTGTTAAACGGGTATGGAATTAATGTCGTCTCCACATCAAAAGGCCTTATGGCAGATGGACAGGCCAGAAAAATTCGGGCTGGCGGCGAGATCCTTTGTACGGTATGGTAAGTTTTTTTTGCGATTTTAGGGAGGTTTTTCATGTCACGCATAGGCAAAAAGCCTATTTTGATACCAAAGGATGTTAAGATCAAACTTGAGGGAGATCTCCTTAAAGTGAAGGGGCCAAAGGGCGAACTGAGTCGAAAGATCCACCCCAAGGTTCAGGTGAATATAGATGGTGACAATGTCATTGTCTCGGTTGCCGATAAAACGAGAGAGAGTGCATCTCTCCATGGTCTTTTCAGAATTTTGATTGATAACATGGTGACCGGGGTCACAAAAGGTTTTGAAAGGGTCCTTGAGATCGTGGGCGTGGGTTATCGGGCCGAGTTGAAGGGCAGGACAGCCGTTTTTAACCTGGGATATTCGCATCCCATAGACTTTGAGCATCCTTAGCAGCTAATTGGGCCGCAAAAGGGGTACTCTTTCGCGATCCCTTAAACCCTGCCCTGCCCGCACTTGATTGGGCGATAACATTCCCGGCGTGATCCGTGATGGTCACGATCGTGTTATTAAAGCTGGACTGTATATGGACTATTCCGGTTGGAACGTTCTTTTTTTCCTTCTTGCCCTTGCCTCTTTTTTTCGCGCTCTTTGCCATCCTCTTTCCTCAAATTATCAAATCGCTTCTCGATTTAATTACCTATTTTTTTCTTTTTGACATGACGGACCGGCGAGGGCCTTTTCTCGTCCTGGCATTCGTACTGGTTCTCTGTCCTCTGACCGGGAGGCCTCTTCTATGTCTCAACCCGCGATATGCGCCCAAATCCATTAACCTCTTTATATTCATGGAAATATCGCGCCTGAGGTCCCCTTCCACCTTATGTTTCTCGTCAATAACCTTCCTGATTCCCGTAACCTGCTCAGGGGTTAGGTCATCCGATTTGGTGCCCCAGTCAATACCAGCCTCTGTGAGTATTTTCTGAGCAGAGCTCCTGCCGATGCCGTAGATATAAGTCAAAGCAATTTCTATTCTTTTTCCCCTTGGTAGATCAACACCCGCAATTCTTGCCAATCTTCGACTCCTTTTACTTAACTCGCTGTTATATCATCAAAAATTTTTCAAAAATCAATGACAACAAATCAACCTTGCCGTTGCTTATGACGAGGGTTCTCGCAAATCACGCGTACAACCCCTTTTCGCCTTATAATTTTGCATTTAATGCACATTTTCTTGACGGACGGTCTCACTTTCATGATCCAGAACCCCTCCATTTAATTTCATGCTGCCATGTTGAAATCAAATTAATCAATTATTAGAACGATATACGATTCTTCCCTTGCTTAAATCGTAGGGAGATAACTCTATTCTCACTTTATCGCCAGGGAGTATTTTTATAAAATGCTTCCTCATCTTACCGGAAATGTGCCCCAAAACCCGGTGACCATTTTCCAGTTCAACTCTGAACATGGCATTGGGCAATGTTTCAATTACAACCCCTTCAACTTCAAGAGCCTCTTCTTTCGCCATATCCTTTTCCCCGGCAGGCAACTTACACTTTCAACCTATAAAACACGCCCGGCTATCTTGCCTTTCCAAAGCCCTTCTTCATAAAACCTTCATAGTGCCTTGTCAGCATATGAGACTCAATCTGATTCGTAGTATCCATTGCCACACCAACCACAATCAACAACGCGGTCCCGCCGAAATAGAATGGAACATTCAGCTTATAGATCAAGATTTGTGGTAAAACGCAAACGGCCGAGACATAAAGAGCACCAAAAAATGTAATCCTTGTTAAAACCCGATCAATATATTCCGCAGAATTCTTGCCCGGCCTGATTCCAGGAATAAATCCCCCATATTTTTTCATATTATCGGCCACATCAACCGGATTAAAATGGACAGCCGTATAAAAATAGCAGAAAAAGAAAATAAAAATAACATAAACCAGATTATAAACCACATGTCCCGGCGACAAAAAAGTAACAACGTATTGAAGCCATGGCATTTCCTTTACATTCAAGAAATTCGCTATAGTTGCGGGGAACATTATGATGGAAGAAGCAAAAATTGGAGGAATCACGCCGGCAGTGTTGACTTTTAGAGGCAGGTGTGTGCTTTGACCGCCATACATTTTACGCCCCACAACCCTCTTGGCATACTGAACCGGTATCCGTCTTTGTCCGCGTTCAACGAAAACAATCGCGCCGATGACCGCTATCATAAGGGCAACTATCAAGGCCATAAAAAACGGGGTTACCTCACCTGTCCCCATCAGCCTGAATGAGTTAGCCACTGCCAAAGGAAACCGGGCCACGATACCGGCAAAAATGATGAGTGAAATCCCGTTACCAATTCCTCGCTCAGTGATCTGTTCACCTAACCACATCAAGAAGGCCGTGCCGGCAGTCAGGGTGATCACCGTAAGAAGCCTGAAGCCCCAGCCTCCGAACGGGACGACCATGGCCCCACCGGGGCTGGACATATTTTCAAGACCAACTGCAATTCCAAACCCCTGGATAATACTCAAAACGACCGTGCCATAACGGGTATACTGGGTGATCTTCTTGCGCCCTTGCTCACCCTCCTTTTTTAGCTTTTCAAGATACGGTATTACGACCGTTAAAAGTTCTAAAATAATGGACGCACTGATATACGGCATTATACCGAGTGCCATTACCGACATCTGGCTCAGCGCACCACCTGAAAACATGTCAAAAAGGCCAAAAAGCGTCCCCTGTTTGGAGCTAAAAAAGGCGGAAAGAGCAGCCCCGTCTATGCCTGGAGTTGGGATATGACATCCGAGCCGGTAAACGGCAAGCATAAAAAGAGTAAAGAATATCTTCTTTTTAAGTTCCGGTATTTTGGGGATATTTTGAAAGCCGCCAATCATGAATTCAGCCCTTCATCACGCCTTAAACTATATAAGTTCGACCGTTCCGCCAAGGGCCTCGATTTTTTCCTTAGCGCTGTTGCTGACTTTATGTACTTTCATAAAAACCGGGAAAGTAATCTCACCATTACCCAGGAGTTTGATACCCTCTCCGAATCTTTTGACGAGCCCGGCCTCCTTCAATGCCTCTGCATCAAGGCTTGCGTTTGGCTCAAATCGGTTCAGATCCTTGATATTAATAATATTGTAACGTTTCTTGAATATGTTCGTAAAGCCACGCTTGGGCAAACGCCTTTGCAGCGGCATCTGACCTCCCTCAAATCCGGGACGCGGGCCTCCTCCGGAACGTGACTTCTGCCCTTTATGCCCTCGACAGGATGTCTTACCGTGTCCTGAACCCGGTCCCCTTCCGACTCTCTTCCTTGTCTTTCTGGAACCATCAGCGGGCGAAAGCTCATGAATTTTCATCGCCATATCCTCATAAAATTTCAGCCAATTCTAACGAGGAATGAAACCTTCTGGATCATTCCCCTTATGGCCTGCGTATTCTCTAACTCCACTGTCTTGTTCAGCTTTGTAAGGCCCAGGCCCCTCAAAGTCTGGCGAATCTTTTTGTTCTTGCCTATTCCGCTCTTAACAAGAGTTACCTTAATTGTCTCAGCCATAGCTAAACTCTACAAAACCTTTCAATTTACAAAATCGTTTCAGCGATTTTATTAAGTTAGCAGTTCCTCAACCGTTTTGCCCCTGCGGCGGGCAAATTCTTCGGGGGTCCGTAATGAGCGCAGACCGCTCATGGTAGCCCTTACTATATTGTGGGGATTATGGGAACCCAGGCACTTTGTAAGTATGTTCTGGACTCCGGCTGCCTCCAAAACTGCCCGAACAGCTCCCCCTGCAATCAAACCGGTACCGGGTCCGGCAGGTTTAAGGAGGACACGACCGGCACCCGACTGCCCGATCACCTCATGCGGAATGGTTGCGTTATAAAGATGTACCTGTCCCATGTCTCTTTTTGCCTTATCAACGCCTTTCCTGATGGCGTCAGGGACCTGGTTTGCCTTTCCAAGCCCACTTCCGACCATACCTTTACCGTCTCCAACAATAACAATGGCGCTGAAGCTAAATCGCCGGCCACCTTTAACCACTTTTGCCACCCGGTTGATGTGAACCACCTTCTCGATTAACTGATCTTCATCCGCTTCCTTAAACAATGGATCTCTCCCCTCTTTTTCACTTCGCCGCTGGATGGCGAGTTTGGAGTTATAACCTGTATCTCTCAGTTTCAGAACACCAGTCCATGCTCACGTGCGGCCGCAGAAAGGGCCTTTACGCGACCATGATACAAAAAACCGTTTCGATCAAAGACAACCTTCTTGATCCCCAATTCAAGCGCCCGTTCAGCCAAGGCCGCGCCAACTAATGCAGCCCCTTCCTTGTTACAGCCATTTTTCCCGATCTTCGGCCCAAGATCCTTTGACAATGAAGAGACTGTCGCCAAAGTTCTCCCGGCAGAATCGTCTATGATCTGGGTATAAATATGTCTGGAGCTCCTGAAAACACATAAACGGGGTTTTTCAGGGATGCCACGAACCTTTTTCCGTACTCTTTTCTTTCTTCTTAGCCTTGCTTCCGCCCTGTTAAAGGTACCCATGCCACCAACCTCTTTGTCAAAATAAAATTTCCTCTCTTATGTTGTTGCCCCTGCTTTACCCGCCTTCCTCCGGATCATTTCGTCGGCATATTTTATTCCTTT
>Ga0255419_10265_pt1 | contig 11476 bp, 15 predicted proteins | sample ANMaggSeSYBR02J3_FD_182658 | JGI IMG/M metagenome (GOLD analysis project Ga0255419, IMG submission 182658) | Sediment cell enrichment communities from methane seep in Santa Monica Basin, California, United Staets - ANME aggregate JGI... | ecosystem: Environmental > Aquatic > Marine > Cold seeps >...
CAACAATATCAAGCAGCTGGTAGAGATGCTTTAAAAAGATGGGCTGGAAAAAGAAACGTACCTTTAAACCTTAGTAATCCTCAAGTTAATCAAGAAATAACTAGCTTGTTAAATAAAGAATTTGAAAGCTTTACACGAAACTTTGATCCTTCAAAATCAGAAGCCTCAACATACATGAATCAAATAGCTAAAAGAGTTGGACCTACTATTGTAAAAGAAGCTACAAGAAAAGGAAAACAAGTTAGCCAAGATGTATTACAAGAAAAAGGAGTTGCTGTAGAAACTACAACACAAAAAGATTTTGACTCAACTAAACAAAAAGATACTAGTAGAAAAAAGAAATATCCTTCTTCAATACCAGCTATTAAAAATCAAATAACAGAAAATGTTGCTGCTGATTTAGTTGGTGGTGTAAATCAAAAAGGCGAAACTACAGGTTTAGCAAAAGATATTATAAAAGGTATTGGTACAAATACAGATCCTGAATCTGTGGCTCAAGGTATTATAGCTAACACTAAAGATAAAAGTGTTATGCAAAAAATGAGAGAATTAGTAGGTAAATGGGGATCGTCAGCATATAACAGCTTTGTAGATAATATAATTAATCAAGGATTAATAGGTACAATACCAGCTTCTACTATAAAGCGAAGATTAGGTAGACAAAGTAATGTTGATTCTGGCTTAATTAATTATAAAAAAATAGGTAAGACCGATCAAATAAAAGTTAAAGATGGTAAGAAAACTTATTCACGTCCTGATGTCTATGCTATAACTAAATTAGATAAAAATAAGTTAAAAGATTATTATAAAGATAACGAAAAAAGACAACAGTCTTTATTTAGCATGTTAACTGAAGGTATCATGGCTGAGGGTGTACAAACTCTTAGAAATGATAAAAACTTCATGGATAAGTTACAAGATGTATTAGAGCTTAAAAAATCTCCATTAACTGCTGAGGAATTTATGGACGGTTTAGAGCAGAAGTTAGATCAACGTACTAAAGAAGATAGATCATTAGATGAAGTAACAGTTAAGTCCGCTAAATCTGATAAAAAAAATGCTCCTTTTACAGCTAAAGAAAAACAGCAATTAAAAGATGATGCCCAAGCTCAAATTAAAGACTTAAACGAGTACGATGCTTTACCTACTAAGGCAGGTGTTAAGTTAACAAAAGAAGAAAAACAAACCAAGAAAGTACAAACTATAATAGCTTATCATAAATTTGGAGAAGAGCTTCATACTTCTCCTACAATTGCTGGTGGAACTGATACATCTATGTATCAAACTATAAGTGATGCGGATAGAGATGTAAACGAATCGTTAGATGCAGAAACAGCTGCTATATTAAAAGAAGAAGGTATACCTACAATAACTCGAAAAGGTAAAGTATATTATGATAAATCACAAGCGAATAGCATTGATATAAAAGTAACTGATAAAAACGGAAACGTGGTTGTTCATGAAGAAGGTGGTTCAATGACTACTTCTCGAAACAAAGGTAAACCTATAAGTACAATTCAACAAGCTCAAAGCGAACAGATGTCTTCTAAACGAGCAGATGGATCAGGTGGTTCATATAAAAACTGGAGCATGAAAGAGTTGAGGAAACATATCTCAGATCCTAATTGGCAACAAGTTCAAAGAAATAAGATAAAATTACTTAAACTTATAGCTCAAGGAATAGCGGATGATTTAAACTCAGTGGTTAAAGGTAGTGAAGCTTATAAAAGAAAATTAGCCTACTGGACAGCATGGCTCGAGTCTCAAGTTAATAATAGCAGGCATCCAATTAGAGCGTTAGCTCCAATAACTTTCTTTAGTAAAGTAATGTTTAAAGATCCTAGAAAGCTTGTTGCTGAACATACATTACCAGCTAATGAAGTTTCTAGTATGATTTTAGGTATGGCTAAAAGAAACACTGTAGATAGAGACTTTAGATTTATTGAAAAAAATTATGAGCAAGGTAAAATAACAAAACTTCAAGATGATATGTTGAAGACTAATGCTGAGGGTATAAATCTTAGTAGACATTCACCTAATGTATTTTTTGATGAAGATACTAGTGTTTTTGTAAGATATACTGACCCATCTGTTAATAATAAAAAAGGTGGTATGAATATGAATACTTGGTTAGTGTGGGATAACAAAGGTAATATTCAAACTAAAACAGAACAACTAGGTGTAGGGTTAACAGCTTCTCAATACAACATGCCAAAAGGTGGTCCTAGAGCGGGAAGAATTAATCAAAACCTTATACAAGAGCAAAACAACTTTATATATGATATGCTTACAAAAGGTGAGCCTACTGCTAAAGTCGCTAAAGAAAGGTTAACTGCTAGATATAATTTAAAAGTTCAAAGAACTAAAACAAATATAGTTGCTAAGAATAGTAAATCATTTGATGATCAAATATTTGATGAAGATGGTACTAGTACTGCTCAAAAAGAAACAATGTTAAATTCTTTAGAGACTAGAGTATTAGCGGCTAAACCTAATAGACCAGCGAAAGGTATTAGTATATTTGATTTTGACGACACACTTGCTAAAACAAAAGAAAAAGTAATTGTTATTGATAAAGATGGTAAGCGTACAGAAATATCTGCAGCTAAATTTGCTAAAACAGCTGATATATTAGTAGAAGGAGGAGCTTCATTTGATTTTAGTAATTTTGAAAAAGTAGCTAAAGGAACTAAGAAAGGACCATTAGCTGATATTGCTTTAAAACGTCAAGGTAAATTTGGTAGTGGAGATATATTTGTATTAACAGCAAGACCACAAAGCGCGGCTCCAGCTATAAAACAATTTTTAGATAGTATAGGATTAGATATACCTATAGAAAACATTACAGGGTTAGCAGATGGAACAGCGCAAGCTAAAGTTGATTTTGTTTTAAATAAAACAGCTGAAGGATATAATGATTTTTATTTTGCTGATGATTCTATTGCTAATGTAAAAGGAGTACAGCAAGTATTAGATGCTGTAGATGTAAAGTCTGATACAGTAATAGCTAAAGCTTCTAAACAAGATTCATTAAATAAAGATTTTGAAAATCAAATAGAAGAAGTTACTGGGGTTGAAAGTTTCAAAAAATATTCTACTGTTAGAGCTAAGTTAGAAGGAAAGAAAAAAGATGCTGGTTTTCTTAAAAGAGTAAAAAGACAATTTACTATAACATCTTCTGCTGATGATTTCTTAGGTTTGTTATATCCAATAATGGGTAAAGGCGAACAAGGGAATAAACATAGAAAGTTTATTGATGATAATTTAATGAATCCATATAATAAAGCTGAACAAGAACTAATTTCAGCTCAAATGAGTATAGCAAGAGATTTTGAAAATCTTAAAAAACAGTTTCCTAGTTTAAAAAGCACGGGTTTAAGTAATCCTTTAATGAATGAAATTGGTGTTGGTCCATATACCAAATCTCAAGCAATTAGAGTTTATATGTGGCACAAACAAGGTATGGATATTCCTGGTATGTCTAAGCGAGATATTAATGATTTAGTAAAAGCGGTTGAATCAGATAATGAATTAAATGTTTTTGCTGATGAGGTAATGCTTATAACAAAAGGTCATGGTTACCCAGCTCCTACTAATAATTGGTTAGCTGGTAATATATCACAAGATATTATATCAGAATTACAAACTGGACTTAGACCGATGCTTATGGCGGAGTTTAATGAAAATGTAGAAAAAATATTTACTCCTGATACAATGAATAAGTTAGAAGCTATTTATGGAAGTAAATGGAGAGAGGCTTTTGAAGATAATTTACGTAGAATGAAATCCGGTAGTAATAGACCGGTTTATGTAGGTGGTGGAGCTAGAATAGTAAATGAAATGTTAGATTGGTTGAATAAAGCAGTTGGTAATATGATGTTCTTAAATATTAGATCTGGTACATTACAGCTTTTATCTAATGTAAATTTTATAAATTGGGGTGATAATAATATATACAATGCCGCCAAAGCTTTTGCAAGTAAAGATTATTGGCCAACTGTAATGAAATTATTGAACTCTGATTATTTAGTTAACAGACGTGATGGATTAAAGATTAATGTTAATGAAGCGGAATTAGCAGATGCTGGTAAAAAAGGTGGGTTTAAAGGTGCTTTATCTTATTTGCTTGACAAAGGTTTTGTTATAACAAGAATAATGGATAGTGTAGCAATTGCAACAGGTGGAGCCACATTCTTTATCAACAGAAAAAAAGCTTTATTAAACAGAACAAATCCTGAAACTAATAAAAAATACACTGAAGCAGAAGCGGAAGTGAAAGCATTTGATGACTTCTATGCTATATCTGAAGAAACTCAGCAGTCTAGTAATCCAAGTAAAATATCTCAACAGCAAGCAAGTTTGTTTGGTCGTACAATATTAGCTTTCCAAAATGTTACAATGCAGTACAATAGAAAGGCTAAGAAAATGTTACTTGATTTAATTAATAGAAGAAAAAGACCAGGTATGACACAGCGTGAAAGTGATCTTAGTAATGTATCTGGTGTATTGTATTACACTACTGTACAAAACCTAGTATTTAATTCTATGCAGCAGGCTTTATTCGCGTTAATGTTTGATGATGCTACAGATGAAGAAGAAAAAGATAAAGCCGCGAATATACTTAACGGTATGTTAGATTCTATATTATTTGGATTTGGATTTGGTGGAGCTATAACATCTACAGTGAAAAATGTAGGATTAAAAATATTAAGTGAATCTGAAAGAAAATCTCCAGATTATGAAGAAGCTGTTTGGGAAGTATTTAATGTATCACCTGTTATAGATTCTAAAGTTCGTAAACTAAGATCTGCAGCTAAAACTTTTAATTGGAATATGGATAAGGTAAAATCAAGAGGTTGGAGTATAGAAAATCCTGCGTACTTAGCTGTAGCACAAGTATTATCTTCTGGTTTTAATATTCCTATAGATAGAGCTTTACAGAAATATAACAACATGGCTCAAGCTATGGACGAAGAAACTCGTACTTGGCAAAGAATAGCTTTGATAATGGGTTATAGTGGTTGGAACTTTGATCTACCTTATTGGGGAACACAAAGCCATTTATTAGCAGAACAAGCTGAGATCGAAGAAATGAAGCAAGATTATAAATATAATGCTAAAAAACTAAAAGCTCAAGGATATAAGAGAATACCTTTAACTGGACCTAAAGCAGGTAAACCAGATGGTAAATTAAATGAAGATTACATAGAGGTAGAGAGATGGGATGGTGTTATAGAATATTGGATAAATTTAAATAAATAAAAATTATGTGGAAATTAACAAAACAATACTGGAAAGACATGTGGAATTACATGTGGAGCAAGACTGATGTAGATGAAAAAGTAATATCAACTTTAGAAGAAATTCAAAAAAGATATAAACTTACAGCTAAAGAACTAGCAGATGTAGGCAATGCAATAAAGCAAGTGGGAAATCAAATAGATGATATTCCAGCAGCTTTAGCGGGTAAGAAAAGAAAAGGAAGGAAATTAAATATGCCTAAGCCAACTAATATGAACGGAAAAAAATAAATAACAAATGAAAAATTTAATTATAATTTTATTATTATCATTCTCTTTAACAACTAATGCACAAAAAAAATGCGTAACACTTAAAGTAGAAAAAATCGAGGACTACCGAGTAAGAATTACTAAAACTGATACATGTAAGAATATTATTACAGTAACTACTATGTTAGAGAAAGACTGGAGATCTCGTAAAAAGAAAAGAAAAAACCGCAAAAAGAAAAACTAAATGAAACAAATTTTACTTATACTTTGTTTACTTATTAGCTTTAATGTAAGTTCACAAGAAAAGAAAAAGTTATTTAAAGATTTTTTTAAGTACAGTACTCTTTATGTATCTGGAGATCTTAAAAACTCAAAAGAAAATGCACCAAGTTATTTTGTAAGAACAAATCCTAACGGAAGTTTATACGACGTACCTGTTGTAGTAGATGGAACTGATTATTATGATCATGATTATCGCTATGGATTTGGTATTCGTAAGATTGCAAGGTTTGATTATGAAATAAAGGGTAAACAATACTATGATGGGACTGAATCTAATGTGGCTATGACGGCTCCTAATTCAGCTATTAAAGGGTTTGAATATGTATTTCATACTGAAAAAGAAAGATCCAGAGATGATGTATTTAAAAATCACAGATATTTCTTAAAGCATAGTGGAAAATACCACATTGTTAAAGTAGAAAGTAGAAAACAAGGAAAAGTAAATTTTGATTATAAGTCTGCAGAGTTAAGAGCTAAGTTACCTATTGGTAAAAAATTGATTTTATCTGCAGGAGCTATATACCGTACTCACGAACGTCCTTATGGATATAATCCAGTAGAGATATGGTTAAATGAAACTAATGCTCAAGGTCAAGCTGTTAATCCATGGTACACTTTAGGATTCTATTATGGGTATGATGACATCTATTATACATATGAAGATAGTTATACAGGTGAAACCGTATCTGATTGGTATTGGATCAATGAAGAAGGTCAAACCGTAGCTTATACAGATTTACAATTTAGACAGACAGTATTTACTGATCTTATGAATCGTTATAATAACGAGATATGGGATACAATAGATGCTTTTGGAGTTGTATCTCCTGTGATCGGTTTTGACTATTACCATTATAAAAATAATTTCTGGTTACACGCTTATGGTTCTTACTTATTACCATATCATAACTATGTAAAAGGTGATGAAGCTTTTAGTTATCATAATAGAAATAACTGGGGATTAGGTGGATTGGTAGAAGATGCTGAAAAAGAACAATGGGAGGATTATCAAACAGGATTGCAATTTGGTTGGAAACTTAGTAAAAGCATCGGAGTATTTTTCGAAGGTGAATATACTAAGTTCTGGGATTCAAAAATATATAACAGTTCAGTTGGTCTGAACATAACACTAAGATAATATGAGTTGGCAATATCAATCGGAAAGAATGGGTCGCCAACACGCGGCAATGGAAGCTAAACTAGGTCAAGCTGGTGAAGACGCTATGAAGTGGATGACTATGGATACTAGAGAGTTAGAAGACCTGTATAAACAAGGTATATCAGGTCGTGCTGGAGGTAACAGCTCACCAGGTTTAGAAGCTGAATTAAAACGAAGAAGAGCTGGTGTTGGAGGTGGAGACCCAAACATGATAGCTCATTTACAAAACGAACATGGTGGAAACATGCAAACAACTCCACCACCGGATCCAGGAGCTATTAGTGAAACAATGACACCTCAAGGTATAGAACAAGAAGAAGCAAATACATTTGATAGCGGTACAAATCAAGCTGCTACTGGTATGTTTGGAAGATCTTTAGGCATGTCTTTTAAAAGAAAAATATAAAACTAAATAAAAAATGAAAATATGGAAAATTGCCCTTTATGTGGTGGCCATTGTGGCCTTTGCTAGTTGTGGAACATACACACAAGCACCATCAAATACGATTAAAGTACTAGCGGTTACTCACACAGGTGATACTATTCAATTAGATGTTAATTCGCTAAGACCAAGAGTATATCAAAACATATATCACTCTTATCCTTACTATTATAGTTATTGGAACCCAGGACCAGGTTATGGTTGGGGTTGGAATAACAACTATTATTACACTAGACCAAGACCAGCGGTAACTATACCTAATATACCTAATGTAACTCTACCAAACAAACCTACAGGCACATATAATAAACCAGCCAATGTAGGAACAGGACCATCGTTATCACCAAGTTTAAGTACACCATCAAATTCAAATACAAATAAAGGAAATGGCAGCACCGGAAATAGGGGAATCAACTAAGGTAACACTAGATTTAAAAACTATCGGTATGATAGTTGGGTTTGTTATTACATTAGCGGGAATGTGGTTTACACTGCAAGCAGATATAGCTTTAGCAATGGAAAAACCTGAACCAGTAATAGATAGGGTTGAATATGATTTAAAAGACGAATTGATTCGTCAAACAATTATGGATACGCAGGAAGATGTAGACAAGATATTAGAAGATCTTAGTAAGATCGATGAGAGATTATATGACATTCAAAAAAATAGATAATGAAATACTTAATTTTACTTTTAATACCATTTTTATCTTTTAGCCAACAAGATGTTCCTGAGGAATATTGGATAAATGATAATGGTTTTGAAAAAGCTATTAATACAAATGAAGCATTTGGTGATGATAAAACAAAGCCAGTTGTTATAGAGTTTTGGGCAAAATTTAATGAAGCAAATTGTTTTGAAGATTGGGGTAAGTTAGAAGATGTAATTTATTATAGAGTAGATATAGCTAAAGCTCCTGTAGCTAAAAAGAAATACAGAGTGCGCATGGCGCCTACTTTAATTATATTTAAAGATGGTGTTAAAGAAACAGTTTTTAAAGCAGGTTTAGATCTTGTGTTACCTGCTAATTTAGAAGAAATACAAGAAGCAATAAATGAAATAAATACAGCAAGTCAATTTTAAATTATGAGTAAATTTTCAACACCATTTTTAAGAAAATCTCCATTGCATGCTCATCAAGGACCTTGTTGGGACGGTTATGTAAGAGATCATAGTAAAAAAGAAGGAGAACCTAAAAGTTGTTATAAACCAGGTAAAAAGAAATAATATGAAAAAATCACCGCTACATATGTTAGGTATTAGTCCTTTACATATTAAGGAAGAAGCTTATGAAAAGCAAAATAAAGAGATGCGTAAAGATCATAAGAAAGAAACAGGTAAAGATTTAGGCTCTAGACAAACAACAGGAAAAGGAAGTCGTAGAGTTTCTTTTGCTTGTAGATTTGGAGGTATGGCTGGAGGTATGACGGATGATAATGGAGAACCAAGTAAATTAGCTATGGCTTTAAAAAAATGGGGATTTAGTAGTAAAGGAGAAGCAACTTCTTTTTGTAACGCTAATAAAGAGTCGTGAAAAAAAGAAAATTAAATAGTAAAAATCCAAAATACTATCCACAAGTTGAAGAGTCAAGAGATAGAAGAGATTTAATAGCTAGTATACCGATGGGAAGAAAAAGAAATGTAAATGTTTATGCGGTATTTAGCGAAATAGAATAATATGGAAAATATAAGTAAAAATATTACTTATGCAGAAGCAATACATTCAAACACAGCTAAGCGTAAGTGTATAGATAACACACCTAATCCTGTTCAAGTAGAAAACATGAGGGTGTTAGCAGAAAAAATATTTCAACCATTAAGAGAGTGGACTAATGGACCAATAAAAGTTAATTCATTTTTTAGATCACCCGAGCTTAATACCGCTATTGGAGGGTCAAAAACCTCTCAACATTGTAAAGGTCAAGAATTGATATTGACGATGTATATGGTTGTAAAACCAATGCAGAAATGTATAACTGGATAAAAGAAAACTTAAATTTTGATCAAATGATATGGGAGTTCGGTACGGATATGAATCCAAACTGGATACACGTATCATATGTTTCAGAAGAAGATAATAGAAACAGATGTCTAAAAGCCTATAAAGATGATATGGGTAGGACTAAATATAAAACAATTTAAAATATGAAAAAATCACCATTAAATCATTGTTCTTCAGACATGATGCATTCTGAAGCTTGGAATTCCATGCGTAAACGTAGTTACGTAGGAAAAAAATCTGCATTAAATATGTTAGGAATATCTCCTAAATCCTCTCCTTTAAATGATATGACAGAAACAGAAAATGATAGTATTGCAGCAACTAATGCTTGGAGCAATATGAAATCAGCTTATACTAATAGAAAGTTTAAAGGAAATGATGAAAGACTAGGACCAATTACTCCTGAACAAAATGAGGCTGAGTATAATGCGGAAAAAAATGAATTCTATTTTGATACTGATTCAAAAAAATTAAAATTAATTCCTACAGATGATGGAGAAGTACAAGATGAAGATTTTAAAAGTAAACTTAAAACATGGCAATTAGCACCAAGAAATTTATAAATAGGATCAAAGAATAACGGGCGTACCATACCCGAAGATCCTGTAACCAAAGGGGAGCTCAATCGAGTTCCCCTTTTTTAGTTACTATCCATCACAACTTAAACACGCCTCATCCATTGCATTAGCAGCGATGTCACCACGTAATACGGATTCGGTTCTCATATAGTATAAAGTTTTAATTCCTTTTTTCCATGCATCTAAATGGACTGTATTAATCCACTTGGGTGTTGCTTCTGCAGGAAAAGCTAAATTAAGACTTACACTTTGATCTATATATTGCTGGCGTATACCAGCTTGTCTTACCAGTTCTAACTGGTTAAGTTCTTTAAAAGTTTTAAATATTTCTTTAACAGTAAAATCATGATCTCCCATTAAAATATTATCTAATTCTTTTATTCCTTGTATTGATCCACCATCTGCTAAAATTTTATCCCATATTTCTTTAGTATTAAGTTCATTGTCTTCTAATACTTGTTCTAATGTAGGATTCTTTCTAATGAAAGTTCCTTTAGCTGATTGATCTGTAAATACATTTGCAGCCCAAGGTTCTATTCCTGGAGATACGTTTCCGCTAAGTTTTGAATTACTAACAGTGGGAGCAATAGCACGAAGATGAGTATTACGCATCCCAGTACCAACACACCACAAAGGCTCGCCAAAAGCCGTAGCAAGATCCATCGAAGCCCTTTCAGACTCGATTTTAATTTGACTAAAAATTCTTCTTGTTTCATATTGTGATAATAAACCTTCAAATGGTAAACCTTTATCTTGTAAATATGTGTGCCATCCAAGTACACCTAAACCTAATGCTCTACCTTTTTCAGCAGATCTTACAGCGTTTTCAAAACCTTTTCTGTATTTAGATCTTTGTATAAACTCTTCTAATACACCATCTAAGAACCTAAAAGAATCAGAAAAAAAGTTTGAAACAGATGTGGAATAATGATTGGAAAAAAGGAGTTGATTACCCAGAGTGGGGAGATACTGAAGTCTACAAAAAAACTATAGCAGGAGGCTATTTATATAATGGAGAAACACCGAAAGATGCTTACCGAAGAGTTGCTCAAACAGTTGCGAAAAGATTACAGAAGACCGAAATGGCAGAAAGTTTTTTTGAATATATATGGAAAGGCTGGTTATGTCTTGCGTCACCTGTTCTTAGCAATACTGGTACTGATCGTGGTTTGCCTATTAGCTGTTTCGGTATTGATGTTGCTGATTCAATAATAGATATAGGACAGAAAAATTTAGAGATGATGCTACTCGCTAAACACGGCGGTGGAGTTGGTATCGGTATAAATCAAATAAGACCCGCTGGAGCTAAAATAACAGGAAATGGAACGAGCGACGGAGTTGTACCTTTTTGTAAAATCTACGATTCAACTATACTTGCCACTAATCAAGGAGCTGTCAGACGAGGAGCTGCATCAGTTAATATTAACATTGATCACCCCGATTTCGAAGAATGGCTCGAGATACGCGAACCAAAATGAGACGTCAACAGACAATCACTTAAC
>Ga0255419_10266_pt1 | contig 11467 bp, 11 predicted proteins | sample ANMaggSeSYBR02J3_FD_182658 | JGI IMG/M metagenome (GOLD analysis project Ga0255419, IMG submission 182658) | Sediment cell enrichment communities from methane seep in Santa Monica Basin, California, United Staets - ANME aggregate JGI... | ecosystem: Environmental > Aquatic > Marine > Cold seeps >...
ACCTGAGTTGAGCGGTTCAGCGTTCATGGTTCCCGGTTGAAGAGCCTTAAAGGTGGAAGACAGAGGACGGGCGTCAGAAGTCAGAGATCAAAGAACGATCAACCTTAAACTTCTGAACTTTGAACCTTTGAACCTTGAACCTGATTACTTACCTTTTATCTATATCTATTTTTATATCTCCTTCATCACCATATTCTAAAGTCTCTTCTTCCTTAGCATATTGTTTTAGATATTTGACAATCCCCGCATAATCCTCACTTGCAATTTTTCCTTCATGCACAAGTTTGATTATCTCGGGATTCGTAATCAGCTTTGATATGTATTCAGTTAAGAGATTGAATTCTTTCTTTTGCAACTGTAGCCTTTCTTCCTCCCTTTTTATTCGCCTGTTAAGGGCCCTGTCCTCAGCATCCTCCCGGTCTAATTCAGGGGCGCTTGCACCCCCTTGGTCAATGAATGCTAACATGATTTCATCTCCAATTTTGGCCTTTTTCATCTCAACAATCTCATCAACTGAGATTAAGGCCCGGGCAATAGCATTCGAATTTATCACTTTTTTTATTATTCTATCACTTACGCCTGCCTTTTTTAGCTTCATAATGTCATTGGAATTGATGGCAAAGGCTTGGGTCAGGCCAAATAGTGAATGCCAGAGCATCACAATAACGAACAGGTATTTAAACATTTTGGTCGCCCATAAAAAGTATGCGTTCAGAGATTAATGGTTCAAAGGTCATTTTTTAAGAAGCCCCTCACTTATTTTAGCGGCTTTCCCTACATCAACAAATGAGAGGATACTCCCAACGGTATCACCTTTCATCTTTGAAAGGAGTTGAATGGCAAGCTTTATGTCGAGTTTTTCAATCAAGCTTGCCGCCTTTGGTGGTTTCATGGCAGAATATATCTTTATAAGGTGCCTAAGTTTCTGCTCCTCATCTGTCTTTGTTTGGGTCCTCTCGGCCTTTATTTCATTCCTTAACCGAGTGAGTTCTGCTATTTTATTGCTTATCTCATCCTGGAGGGCAACAAGTTGTATCTTCCTTTGTTCAAGATACTTTTCTTTTTCTTTTAGCTGAGCATTTTGTTTCTTAATAAAATTCAAATCAATTGTCTCTTTCCCGCCCGCCTGGCCTGAGCCGGCCTTCTTGTCAGGAGTTATTTTGACTTCAGGATCTTCTTTGAGTTCTGATGCTATAGCAATTGTTTCCGTGAATAAAGGGGCGAATTCTATCTGGTAAAGAAAGATTGATCCCAATACTATCTTTGCCATAATTAGGGAAGCCAGCAGAGTCTGCAGCAGTATTTTCATCCCTTTCCCCCCTTTCGCATCGTAACCATTTCATCCATGAACTTTTGATCCTCTTGCTCCAAATTTTTAATGTAATTTTTTAGCTGTAAATCCTTTAAAGTCTCCAGGCTCCTCTTTTTTATGGATTCCCCCTTTAAGATCTTTTCCTGAATCTTTACTTGTTGTTTTCCTTCCTGAAGGTCCATATGAGCTATTGCAAGATCATGGTCTAATTTTTGTAAAAAGGCCTGATGGATCTTATACTCGGGAACATCCAGGCCCCTCGTGGCTTCATCTCTGCATTTAATTATGCGCTCTGTTCTTATAGTGGCCAACTCCTTAACTCTGTTTTCCCTCCTCATATATTCATTCCTAACATCAAGTAAAGCCATCTGGACCCTTTTTTCCATGTAATTTCTATACTTAAGTATATTTTCAAGCCTGAACGAAAATCGTTTCATGGATCAATTCTATCCACAAACAGGTCCTTCAACCGGTCAACACTTTCTTTAAAGCTGACCCTCTGGTAAATATCCTGCCCGAGAAATGAATTAATTTGTCCTATAAGTTTTTTGGCAACGTCTATCTCCGGATCGCTGCCATCCACATAGGCGCCTATTCTAATCAAATCCTCCGCTCCCATGTAAGTAGAGAGAATACGGATCAATCTTTTAGCATTGTCATAATGTTCGGGATCGACAATATCCGGCATCACTCTGCTAATACTTGCCAATACATCCACTGCAGGATAATGTCCTTTATTGGCAAGGGACCGAGATAGCACTATATGTCCGTCCGTGATAGAGCGAACACAGTCCGCTATTGGTTCATTCATATCATCGCCTTCGACCAAAACATTGTATATGCCTGTAATGCTGCCCTTTTTCTCTACCGTTCCAGCCCTTTCAAGGAGTTTTGGTATCTGGCCAAAGACACTCGGGGTATAGCCTTTTGCTGAAGGTGGTTCCCCTGCTGCCAGACCCACCTCCCTCAAAGACATGGCAAATCTGGTAATAGAGTCCATTACTAAGATAACATCCAGGCCTTTATCCCTGAAGTACTCCGCTAATGTGGTGGCCACATAAGCCCCTCTTATCCTTACCAGAGGAGGGGAATCAGACGTAGCAACTACAACAACCGATTTTTTAAGCCCTTCTTCCCCTAAGGTCCTTTCGATAAATTCCCTAACCTCTCTGCCGCGCTCCCCGATCAACGCCAATACAATGACATCCGCAGATGTATTTCTGGCTATCATACCCATTAGAACACTCTTACCCACACCGGATCCTGCCATTATCGCTATCCTTTGACCCTTTCCAATAGTCAGCAGGGAGTTGACAGAACTTATCCCGACATCTATCACATCGCGGATGATCGCTCGTTTTAAAGGATTGATAACATCTCCATAGATCGAATACCTTTTTTCTCCCCTTATTATACCTTTTCCATCAATGGGGCGGCCGAGTCCATCCATGACCCTTCCCAAATATGAGTCTCCAACATGGACGGTAGGTCTTTTGCTTATAGCTGCGATGCGGCTTCCAGACCTTATTCCTCTCATTTCACCAAAGGGCATCACAATAACCCTATTTTCGTTAAATCCTATAACTTCGGCCTGGATGTTAAGATCTTCTGAAGTCTCTATCTCACAAAGGCTCCCGACACTTAGGCATGGTCCATTCGCTTCAGCAACAATTCCTGCAACCTTTACTATCTTTCCAGCTAATGTAACTGCTTGGCATGAGCTTGCGGCGTTCACATATTTGTCCCATGCTATCTGGGCGTTTATCATTTTAGAATTTCCTTTTGATTCCGTCTGCCCGCATCAGATCGGAACCCGATCAAGCGCTTACACAAAAATATAACTTCAAAGTCCGAAACTAAACAAATCATCCATGCGGGTTTTGTTGTCGTTTTCTACCCCTTAACGGTGAACCGTGAACCTCTGAACCCGCCGTAGCGGGCAAGCCATGAAGGGTTACGACCCTTTTTCATCGAAGGCGTCCTCCACACTTTGGTAAATTTTCTTTAACTGAGTTTCAACGGTGGAATCTATATCACCATAGGGGGTTTCCAAAAAACAACCTCCTCTGGTGATGGAAGGGTCTGAAGAAATAGATACTGACTTCAGGTCCTTAACTTCAGCAAAGAGCTGTGTCCGTAATTTTTCAACATAATTGAAATCCTCCGGATTGACGCTTAGAATAACTTTACTTTTTTCAGCCGCAAAGTGAAGCGCATTGAGGATCGTGTCCTTTAAGGCGGTTTCATCCGAAGAAACCTCACGGTAGATAATTTTTTTGGTAATGACAAAAATAAGATCAAGAATTTCCTTTTCATACTTCTTTGGGATTTTTTCCTTTAGCTGTTTCAATTCAATCAGGATACTCTCAATATTTTCAATAAGCTTTATTGCCTTTTTTCCCCCCAATTCAAGTCCATCTTTTTCTCCCTGGGCAAATCCTTTCTCATAGGCCTCCTGCTCCAGATAGACGGCTTTTTCTCGAGCTTTCTGCAAGATATCATCGGCCTCTTTTTTTTTCTTAGGATTATCAACACCTTTTTCAAGTGGAACGAAATCATCTTTTTCCGTATCCGGTGTTTGAAGTTGGATAAAGACCGCTTTATTTCTTTTTCCGGATAAGGCATGGGATTCAAGTGACTCTAATTCAAATTTTTTCCAGGGTTGCCCGGTTTTTGCTGTTTCTGTTAAATTATTATACAAAAACGTCATCTTTGCCCTTTCCGGCGAGGATTAATTTACCCTCAGCCTCAAGCTTCTTGGCGGCTTTTAAAATAGATTGCTGGGCGTCCTCAACCTCGGCCAATCTAACAGGACCCATCACCTCAATATCTTCCTTCAGCATTTCAGAAGCCCTTTCAGACAAATTACGAAATATCTTTTCTTTCAACTCCTCAGAGGATGTTTTTAATGCCTGTGCCAATTGCTGATTATCCACATTTTGCAGGATGCTTCTAAAACTTTTGTCTTCAACCTCCAAAAGATCTTCAAAGATAAACATTTTTTGTCTTATTTTGTCTGCAAGATCATTATCCTGTTCTTCTATGTGTGAAAGAACCATTTCTTCTGTCTTACCATCAACCTCATTCAGAATGTTAGCCAATGATTGCACTCCATCAAATTTCCTTTTAGTGACTTTAGCCGTGGAAAGATTACTTTTAATTGCCTGATCAAGCTCTTTTACAAATTCATCCTGAACCTGGCCGACATTTGCTACCCTGAAAGCCACATCCGGCTTAAGATTATCGGGAAGGATGTTTAATATTTCAGCCGCCTTTCGTTCCGGAAGGTAGGACAGTATCAAGGCAATAGTTTGAGGATGTTCTCCCATAATAAGTTTGCTCAGGCCATCTGCCGGCATAAATGCCAGGTCACTAAAAGGGGTATCACCCGTTTGGTTTCCTATGACCTTAAAGACCTCCCTTGCTGTTTCTTCATCCAGATTCTTGGTCACAACCCGCTCAAGGAAGTCCTTCCCGGAGACTACCAGGTTATTATTATTTTCAAAAGACTCTAAAAAATCATTCATAACTGCATTCAGGGCATTGGAAGGAACATTGGATATTTCTGACATATGTTTTCCGATTTTTTTTATGCTTTTCTCATCCAATTCCTCAAAAAAAGGATTTGCAAACTTCTCTCCCATTGTCAGAAAAAAGATGGCTGCCTTCTGGGGCCCACTTAAATTCTCAGGATTCAGTTCATTACCCGCCATTATCCCTCTTCACCTATCCATCCTTTAATGACTTCTCGAGTTTTTTCGGGATTGCTGTTACTTATCTCAAGAATTCTTTCCCGTTTAGACATTTCTGATGATTCAGAAATCCCCACATATCCCTTTGTACCAGGTGGTAATTCTGCGCCTTCCAAAGCAGGTCCTTGGGTTATGCCCTTTATGCTTTTTAGCAAGGGCTTGACTATAAGAAAGAAAGCAAGGATTACAAGTACAAAATTGAAAATCGTTTTTCTATGTTTTGCCAATAGTGTCGTGGGGCTAAATTCGGAGCTCTCAACCGCATTGTCCATATCAACGGGCATTGAATCTGAAAATGGGATGCAACGGACCGAAACCTTATCCTCCCTGTCCTCACTATAACCCATGGCCTTCTTTACAATTTCTTCAAATGTTTTCACCTCATCTTCACTTCTCTGGACGTAAACTTTTTTCATGGTTCCATCTTTTAACTTCTCCAATTTATAGGTACCGTCAATAACCGCTGCAACCGAAAGGCGTTTGACTGTTCCTGCCGGTTTTATTGTTTCCCTGGTTGTTTTATTGATCTCATAATTTGTAGCAGCATCCTTTTTTGTTTTTGTTTTCCGGGCCGCGGTTGAAGGCGCCATAATACCACTTCTCTGGTTAATTACTGTCTGGGGAGTATTGCCTGTGTTTTCGGCAGTACCCGTTGTCTCTTCAAAATCTCGCTTGCTTCTAACAACTGTTGCGGAAGGATCGTATTCCTCTTGATTTAAGATGATTTGATTAAAATCGATTTGAGCGCTCACTCTTACTATGGCTTTGCCCGGACCTATAATCGTTTCCAGCATGCTTTGGACGTTGTCTTTTATTTCATTTTCAGTGTTCCTTTTATAGTCAAGTTTCGTATTGCTTAAGGTTGAAGATGAATCATCCTCGGTTTCTCCTTTAAAGATAACCCTGCCTTTTGTATCCACAACAGTAACATGGTTAGGTTCAAGGCCTTCTACTGCATTTGAAACTAAATGAACAATAGCTGCAATCCTGCCTGATGGTAATCTTGCGCCTAGATCTAACTGGATGGAGGCAGATGCCGATTTGTTCTCATCCATAAAAAGCGAATCCTTTGGTATGACCAAAAACACCGCGGAAGATTTCACCTCTTTGAACAAATTTATGGTTCTTGCCAGTTCGCCTTGGAGTGCCCTCCTGTAATTTAATTCTTGAACGAATTTAGTCGTTCTAAAATCCGGATTATCAAATATCTCGAAACCTACACTTCCTCCATTTGGAAGACCGTCACCCGCTAAGGTCAGGCGCAACTCGTATACTTTTTCTGCTGGGACCATAATTGTAGTCCCGTTGGATTCAACCCTGTACGGGACATTTTGTTCCTTGAGTTTGGTAACAATGGTGCCTCCATCCTGCGGGGAGATGTTGTTAAACAGAACCTGATAATTTTCCTGGTTCGCCCAGAAAAACATAAGGGCAAACCCCCCGATCACAAGGATAAACGTAAAGGCGATGCTGACTTTTTTGGAAAAAGGTAATGAGCCAATAAAATCAAGAAATTGAGTAAGCGAACCGGTCATTCTAATGACTTCTCTTTCTCTTAATCCGCGGCAGGCGGATTAAAATTGCATGTGCGTTATTTCGTTGTATGCCTCAATGGCTTTATTCCTCATTGTAAGAAGCAATCGCATGGATATATCAAGCTTCTGGAGTCCTATCATTGTCTCATGAATATCCCCATTTCCTTTCAGAAGCTCAACAATGGAGCCATCTGACTTTTGTTCCAAACTATTGACAGTGCCAATAGCCTCCTTTAAAATACTGCCAAATTCTCCCGAATTTTTCTGTTTGACGCCCTCAATCTGTTTCACAGGGGTTTGCTGGAGGTTTTCGATCCTTAGATCACTCATCGTTTATCTCCCTATTTCAAGTGCTTTAAGGGCCATCTGTCTCGCTGCTTTGATGGCCGCTACATTTGCCTCAAATGTCCTTCTGGCAATGAGCATGTTTGTGGTTTCCACTATTAGATCCACATTCGGCTTGAGCAGATATCCTTTATCATCTGCATCAGGATGAGCCGGATTAAATACTTTTTTGAAGGGACTGTTATCCTCGACAATATCGCCAATTTGAACTCCCGCAACCTCTGAACTCAAAATGTTGCTGAAGCTCCCAGATAGCTGCTTTGTGCTCATCACAATCATCTTTCTCCTGTACGGGCCACCTTTTGCCGTACGTGTTGTCTCTATATTGGCAAGGTTACTGGAAATGATGTCCATCCTTTTTCTCTGGGCCTTGAGCCCGGAGGCGCTTATGTCAAAAGATATCAAAAAATCCATCTTACCTCCCTCCCTCTCTTATGACTTCTTTGAGTATCGCGATTTTTCTCAAAAGGGTTTCAACCGCCGTTCTGTATATCAAGTTATTCTCTGTCAGCTTTCCCATCTCGTTATCAATATTGACCCAGTTAATACCATTGTATTCATTTTCATCCTCAAATGTTTCAATTCCATTTGCGGTGCTTTTCCCAAGATCGATATGTTCGGAATTTGTCTTCACCAGATTCAGCGCACTACCTGATTCCAGTGCTCTGGCCATGGCTGTTTTAAAGTCAATATCTTTTGCCCTGAAGCCCGGTGTGTCTAAGTTGCTAATATTGTTGGCTATAAGAGTATGCCTTTGTTGAGTAATACTGATTGCGTGTTCAAGGGCGCGAAATGTTTTATTGAACGAAACGTTGTTCGGCATAATATTCCCCTTTATTACGTTAATTCTTGGTGCTGGGTTCACGGTTCCTTGAACCTCTGGACGGTCATAAATTTATATAGCAAATTGCATGCCTGTTTTTATTGTGACTCCATTTTATTCCTATATTCGTTTAGCTTATTCCTTAATGTACGCACACTTATTCCTAATATTTTTGCCGCATGGGTCCTGTTGTCATTTGTGTGGTCGAGAGCGCGAAAAATGCTATTTTTCTCCATCTCTCTTAATGATAACATGGGCATATAGGGATATCCTACATTTTCAGTTCGCGCATTTTTCTCGGTTACGCAAAGGTCGTCCTCATCTACAAAATCCCCTTCACACATAAGGACCGCCCTTTCAATTATATTTTCAAATTCCCTCACATTTCCTTTCCATGACATTTTTAGAAGTGATGTCATTGCCTGTTGTGTCAATCCTTTGACAGCCCTTTTATCTATTCTGTTGTATCTTTCGATAAAGTAATTTGCCAGAAGGGGTATGTCATCGCTCCGTTCCCTTAAGGGAGGCAAATGGAATGGAATAACATTCAAGCGGTAATAAAGGTCTTCTCTAAATTTTCCGTCTTCAAGCCGTTTTGCGATATCTCTATTTGTGGTGGCAATAACCCTGAGATCCACAGGAATGGGGACTGCTCCCCCAACCCTGTCAATCTCCCTTTCCTGCAACACCCTCAAAAGTTTTGACTGAAGGTGATAATCCATTTCGCTTATCTCATCCAGAAGCAGGGTGCCGTGATCGGCTATTTCAAATTTGCCCTTCTTTCTGGTAAGAGCACCAGTGAATGAACCCTTTTCATGGCCAAATAGTTCACTCTCAAGTAGGGTTTCCGGCAGTGCGGCGCAGTTTATAGCTACGAAGGGTTTATTCCTTCGAGTGCTATGATGATGTATATATCTTGCAAAAAGTTCTTTGCCTGTTCCCGACTCTCCCTGAATAAAAACAGATGCCTGACTGTCAGCTATCTCTTTTGCCTGCTGCAGGAGGCGGATCATTTGCCTGTTTTGTGTGAATATAGTAAATTTGCCATTTGATTTGCCTTTATCTGTATCAGTCAGGTCATTTGATATCCGGGAGGTAATAATTTCTATCATTTTTAGTGTCAATGGCTTGACAAGAAAATCACTGGCGCCCAACTTCATTGCCTCTACTGCGTCCTGGACCCTGGCATTGGCCGAGGTAATGATAACGGGGAGGGATCTATTAAGTTCTTTTATTCTCCTTAACAGATCGAGACCGTTCATACGGGGTAAATCCAGCTCGGTGATGATTAGGTCGTAATTATCCCTGGCTATTTCTTGAAAGGCGGACATACCGTCTCCCGATGTTGTAACATGGTGACGTGATTCAACAAGAACCTTACTAATATTTGCCTGGTCATTCGTATCATTTTCAACCAGTAATACCTTTTTCCCGCTCATTTCCAAATGCAGTTTCCTCTTTTCATTAAAAGTTCATTCCTGTCAAAAAATAGAATCTGAACTCGTACTCAATTCGTAATTTGTTTTTTGTTTTCCCTGCTAAAATGAATCTCTTCAATCCTCTCTTTAGCAAGATTACTCCAGAATGGATCGTTGAGGCTCGAGATCTGATCATAAAGCGCAAGAGAATCTTCCTTTTTATTTAACAGCCAATAGCAATGAGCTACCTTGAACTTGAGCGGAATTTTAGAGGGCTTTTCTTTTGCAATCTCGATAGCCTGATTAAAGACAGCAGCAGCCTCTTTGGGATAGCCGAGATTGAGATAGAGGTCCCCTATCTCTTGATAGATGTAATCATAGGGTGAGTCGCAAGCCCCCTTTAGGCTATCCGCCTCCCTTGTTGCCTCGAATGCCTTTTCATTAAAGCTGCACTCCGCTAACGCCCCGGCTTTGTCAATCAAGAGGATTGCTCTTTCGCATCGTGTTAATGGGTATTTTAGAGCAGAAGAAAACATCTCCGTTGCCTGAGCGTATCTTTTCTGCCTAAAAAAAATATTTCCCCTCAACCGGTATGCGTATTTAGCGTATTTGTCAGACGGGTGATTATCTATCAATAGTTTAAGTCTTGCTAAGGCATTTATGAACCTTTCCTTCTCACACAAATTGTTGCTCAAAAAGAAAAGAAGGTCAGGGGGTTTCTCCTTGTCCTGCAAAAGAGGATCCGCCTTCCTGAACATTTCCGTGGCCATGTCCTCAAGATTTAGATGTATACATGCCCGCGCAATAGTCAAAAAAGGTTCGGGAGAATCAATTATCGAAAACAGCTCTTTTTCACGCTCATACATATTTATTATGCTAATATATTTCGTCCTTTTCATGTCCTCCTTAAGGATCAATTCAATTGTCTTTTGCAGAGTATGTTTAGCCTCTTTTTTCAATGATGTCCGCGGGTACTTCCTAAACAATCTCTTTAAGGCATTGAGGCTCTTGTCAAAATTCTTCTCCTTCTGATGCAGAACTGCAAGCTTGAGTAAAGCAAGGTGTGTCAGGGGATCCTTTTTATCTTTGTCAAGGGGATTGTTTATGATATCTTCATAAATCTCTCTGGGCGTACCTCTGTCTTTGCCTATTTTTTTACGAGATAATGCAACTATGCTTTCCGTGTTTAAGTTCCCTTCTTCTTGTTGTTCTGCAAGCCTGATTGAACTTATACGTGCCCCCTCAGTGTCCGGATAACGTTCGCGGACCAGTTGATATATTTTTACGGCATCCTCGATTAAGCCCTCATCTCGATAAGTATCCCCGATCTTGGTTAATATCAGATGATTCATTTCCCTATCGGGACAGCTATTATAAAACCGAAACAAATTCTTTCTGGCCCTTACACTATCCCCCAACTGTTGATAATTATAACCGAGGTATAAAGAAATCTCAGGGTACTGATAGATATTCTGAGGATTCCTTGTCCTTAGTTGGGAAATAATATCAAGGGATTTACGGAAGGCATTCAGCTCATGCAGGATCTTGGCAATCTCTATTTCCGCTTCTGTTTTTTGGCGCATGTCCGGATCTCTCGAAACCAAATCTTCTAAAACCGACAGCGCCTCCTCTCTCCGATTTTTAAGATGAAGAATTTTTGCCTTCTGTTTCATGGCGCGCAGGGCACACGGCGTGTTTTTAGTTTTCTGGAGAACAAGGTTATAATAACCTAATGCCTCAATATAGTATTTGATCTTGAAACATAGATCTCCAACGGCAAGCAGGGCGCACGGTACATGTCTGGAATTTGGGGAATTATTAATTGCATTCTCGTAATGCTCTGTAACCTTTTTGAAATGAACCGGAATAGAATCCGAGTACAATTGCTCATAAGATTTTGCCAAGAGAAAATAGGCCCTCTCTGTGTATCTACCAGATGGGTATATTTTGATGAGATGATTGAACTTTTCGATTGTGTCTGACCAGTTTTGATCCTTATATTTGTTAAGGCCTTCCAAAAACAAAGCCGTATCATCCTGACCGTCATCTACTTCCATTTGAGTAAGTTTGCTTTCAGGATCCGGCCTTTGCGGTCTCTCTACAATCGAATTTTTCCCATCATTGTTCTCCTGGGCACTTGGCTCTGTGGACAGTTTCCCTTGTCCGCTCAGTTGCCTGGGGCTAAGTACCACAGAGGGAAGAATAGGGGTGCGGGAGTTGATAAAAATTGTTAACCCTTCGCGATCAGACGAAACAACAAAACGGGGAATATCTTCTCCCTT
>Ga0255419_10267_pt1 | contig 11465 bp, 8 predicted proteins | sample ANMaggSeSYBR02J3_FD_182658 | JGI IMG/M metagenome (GOLD analysis project Ga0255419, IMG submission 182658) | Sediment cell enrichment communities from methane seep in Santa Monica Basin, California, United Staets - ANME aggregate JGI... | ecosystem: Environmental > Aquatic > Marine > Cold seeps >...
GAAGGTAAGCTAACTGCAATCACTAACGAACAAGAAGATATCTACTGTAAGCGCCGGATTGAGTGGATGCGCGCAACACGCATGGCGGTTGTTGTCAGCGAGGAACAAGGGGAAGTGGAAAAGTTCCGCAAATGGGACCTGGACATCAAACCGCATCGAAAACTTATCAAGGACGGTATGGAACTCCCCGAGTTTATGCGTGGTAAGCCGCAATTCCGGAACATGCAACGCATGGATCTGGATGAGGCCTTCAAAGTGCAAGAACACCCATTCCGGATTGCTATAGTATGTGCAATGTGGCTGACCGGGTTTGATGTACCCAGCCTGTCCACACTCTACCTTGACAAGCCACTGAAGGCCCATACGCTCATGCAGGCTATCGCTCGTGCCAACCGCGTGAATGAAGGTAAGAACAACGGCCTTATTGTAGATTATTGTGGAATACTCAAGAATCTGCGCAAGGCCCTATCCACTTTCGCAAAGGGAACAGATGGGGAAGAAGATGGTGGTAAAGGGGTTGACCCAACCAGACCCCAAGAAGAATTGCTAGGTGAGCTGAAGTACTCGATTGATCTTGTTCGTACATTTTTGACAGAGAAAAACGCATCACTCGATGACATTATTGATAATACTGGGTTTGAGCGCAACGCTGCTATTATGGCGGCAAAGGAAGCGGCCAATGAAAATGATGAGTCACGCAAACATTTTGAGATAATGTGTCGTGCGGTATTCAAGAAATTTAAAGCATGCTTCAGCATAAAAGAGGTAAATGATTATCGTGCGGAGTATGGTGCAATCAATATTATTTACAAGAGTCTTCAAAAAGATCGTGAACAGGCAGATATCACAGGCATAATTCAGCAGCTTCACAAGGTTGTTGATGAAGCAATCGATACAAGGATTGATTCAGGCACTGGGAAATCAAAACCCTACGACATAAGTAAAATCGATTTCGACCGGCTCAAGCGGGAGTTCGAACGTAGCTCGACTAAAAACACTACTGTTCAAAACCTGAAAAATGTTATTGAAATGCGACTCCAAAGGCTTATGGAACAGAATCCATTGCGCACAGATTTTCAGCTTCATTATGAGAAAATAGTGTCTGAATATAATCGGGAAAAAGAACGGGCAACCATCGAAAATACTTTTGATTTACTCCTGAAATTTTGTGAAGTATTGGATAAGGAAGAAAATCGGGCGTTACGACAAGGTCTTGATGAGGAAACACTTGCCTTATTTGATCTGCTGAAAAAACCAGGGCTAAAACCAGACGAGATTAAAAAGATTAAACAAGTTGCTGTTGAGTTACTCAGGACGCTAAAAACTGAAAAGCTTAAAATTGATCACTGGCGCGATAAGGAAGCAACACGTGATGCCGTTCACATCACCATTAACGACTTCTTATGGAGTGATAATACAGGATTGCCTGTGGATAGTTACACAGAAGACGATGTAACAGAAAAGAGTGAAGATGTTTTCAGGCACGTGTATCGGGTTTATCCTACGGTTCCGTCTCCATTTTATGCAGAAGCGACTTGAAATAAGTGAAATGTAAGAAGGCAGGTCTCGGTATCAAAGTAGGCGAGGTTGAGAGTGTAGCTGAAGCAATCCTGTGGAAGATCTTCAAGCATGGTACGAAACCTCAGCCATTTATCATACCTGTTTTTGATGAAGTTGAGGCTCGTGCTGATGAGATTCTTAAGGGACATTTCAGATGATATCCATCCCGGTGGTATATCAGTTGACTGATGTTGCGAATTATAGGATGAATATCAACATGAGTCCTATTCCATACACCGTTACTGATTTTGGATCTGTATATGTCCAACGTTTTACTTCATGGTTTACTGCTATCATTCCTGCAATTAAAACTGCGCCCAACATATCAAATGTACTAAAATGGAGTTGTGCTGTGGCTTCTGTCCATATCTCTTCTACGAACGTCGTAACCCACCCCATCAGAGCCATACTGACTAAGAATGCAACGAGGGTTTCGTATTTATTTCGGAAATGTCCTCCGAAGATAACACCGCTGTCATATGCTTTATACAATGTTCCTCCGAACACTGCCATAGTCGAACCTGTTAGCATTAATGCCAATTCATTATTAATAATTTCAATCATATGTGTCACGTCGTAAGACTAGTATTTAGTTTTTCCAATGTATTTATATCAATATCCGTAATCGGGACATTCGTTCATTTTTCGGATTTTGTAGAATCCAACTGCAACAACCAGTGAGAACAATGCTATCAAGAATGCACTCCTATCCCATCCAATTCCAGCTGGCATAACGTTTATTGAAATAAATGATATTGGATTTGCGGCATTTATCGCGAGTTCCATTCCATCCACAATTCCATTTTGTAATATCACTACATCTTGAGACGTATCGCCTGAAAATGTGTCCGGCATCAAGTACTTGTTTCGATGTGCTGCGATTGTCAGGACGGCCTTTAGTCCCATGAATATCACAAATGATAGGAATGCATCTGACGCAAATACTTTGAACACTTTATACATAAATGTTAGATGATTGTTTGAGTATATATCTTTTCACTGCTTCCTTTAGTAACCTTTATAATCAAATCCACCACGGTTTTACTTTTTAATGACTTACAGCGCCAATTCCCGATTACCCGAAGTTGTACGTAACGCGCTCGACGAAAACCAACAGACCGAGTGGCGTGAAATCTTCAATTCTACATACGAGGGGGCATTCGACCGGAACGATGAATGTGCTTCTAAAATCGCCTGGTCAAGAATGAAAAAGCATCCCCGGTACTTTGAAGGAGATTGCCCTGCCTGTAGAGTTATTGGAGAACCCACAATCTATAAGCAAGTCGATAGCACTTCAAATATGTTCTCTATCATTATGTGAGTTACTCTTGTATGGACAGACTGTGTGCTGCCAGCAGACGCAATCCTGCTTTATTACTGACAAGACCATACATTAACTACTGAAGTTTAGTACAAAAAAGAAGATAAACAGATGCCGAATTATAGGAAATACCGGTATCGGTTTAGGTCTATCTAAAATTTTTAAGTGGACCGGTCGGGAATTGAACCCGAGGCCTCTACCATGCCAAGGTAGCGATCTTCCCCTGATCTACCGGCCCACAATTGAATAATTAGTGACATAGTTACAATGATGTATAATAAACTTATCGCTTTCAATTGTAGCTCTATTCTGCATCTCCATGTATTTTTTCGAGGAGAGGCGAGCCTAAAGGGAAATCTTAATGTAGTAGAATGAGTATTGTGTAGCTCGTACGATGAACAACATCGTGCAAGAGACGCATTGGGCCCGTAGCTTAGCTAGGTGGAGCGCACGGCTGATAACCGTGAGGCCATGAGTTCGAATCTCATCGGGCCCACCATTCTTGTTCTCTTACTCGTTTTTCTTAATATTTTTCGATTAAAAGCTTTTGCTTTCTATCTTTGTTATCTTTTCTGATATATTACTATTATAATATTCTGAGATGAATGCTGTGATTTCAGGCAGCGAATATCACAACTTGTATCTTGGTCGTATGAATATTTTATAGGCGCATGTGTGCGTTTTTTTAGCAAGATTTTATTTTATTTATGCCCTTGGCAAAGTCTATTTAGATGTAATATTCTAACTATTATAAAAATGATACCATAAATCTTATAAACTACAAAGATAATATGCTCTTTATAAAATTGGTGATATAATGGTAGGCATGAATGATGGAGATTCGTATATGGATGACAAAGAGCACGAAATGGTAATACTTCTTCAGAAGCTTAATGTATCAAAACCGGTTGCAAAAGCGCTTGCCTGTTTACTCAGTACTGAGCAGATCACTTCTCGCGAGGTTGAGATGATGTCCCGTCTGAGGCAGCCGGAAGTCAGCATCGCTATGAACTACCTTAAAGAGAACAATTGGGTAGATGTCGAAGAACTAAAGAAGAAACAGGGCAAAGGCAGGCCAATAAAAGTATATTCGCTCATTGTTCCAATGAATGAGATCATTGAGACAATTGAGAAAAAAGTATTGTCTGAAAACAAAATGCTATTGGAGAATATCGAAAAGCTCAAAAGCATTTCTTGATCTCCTTTTCTTTCTTTCAGGTCATTAGTCTAATCTTTTTTATTGTTGCAACAGTCTTAGTTGCAAATCTATTTTGATCAGGGGACGGATACAAATATTTACCTGTTCATTGTATTATACACTAAGCAAGCGACACAAGGAGTTAATCTTTTGAGTACCATCAGTGAAAAAATATTCAGCAAAGCAAGTGGAAAGGATGTAAAGGCTAATGAGTTCGTCATGGCAAAAGTTGACTATGCAATGGCTCACGATGGCACAAGTGTGCTTGCGGTACGTTCATTCAAGAACATGGGCCTTGAAAATGTTTGGGACCCAAAGCGCATTGTTATTCCTTTTGACCATCTAACACCTGCAAACACGGAAACGACTGCGGCTTTACATCATGATATAAGGGAATGGATCGGGGTGCAGGGTATACCGAACTTCTTTGATGTGGGTGAGGGTATCTGTCACCAGGTCCTTCCTGAGAACGGTTTTGCAATGCCTGGAAAGCTAGTTGTCGGGGCTGATTCCCATTCATGTACCTACGGTGCTTTCGGTGCTTTTGGTACGGGTGTCGGTGCAACTGACATGTCCGAGATATTCGCATCCGGTGAACTCTGGTTCAGGGTGCCCGAGACTATTAAAGTGACTGCCTCTGGAGAACTGAAGAAGAACATTCTTGCCAAGGATGTAACACTCAAAGTGATCGGTACGGTTGGCGCATCCGGTGCTACTTACAAGGCTGCTGAATTCTATGGCGATACAATAACTGACATGTCGATATCCGGCAGGATGACCTTATCAAATATGGCTATTGAGATGGGTGCTAAAGCAGGCATCGTACCGCCTGACCAAAAGACCTTCGATTTTCTTGAAGGCAGGGCTGTGGAAGGGTATGAGCCAGTCTATGCAGATGAGGATGCTGAATACTGTGCCGAATATGATATTGACTGTGCAAATCTCGAACCGCAGGTGGCGCTTCCGCATCAGGTGGACAATGTGTGTGATGTATCGGAGATCGAGGGTAAAAAGGTGGATCAGGTGTTCATCGGAACCTGTACCAATGGACGACTGGAAGACCTCGAAGTGGCGGCTGAGCTTCTCAAAGGTGAGCAGGTTGCTGTAAGGACCATCATCATTCCTGCATCTCGCTCAATAATGCTTGAGGCTGTCCGCAATGGTGCTGCAGAAACACTTCTCGATGCTGGTGTCACACTGGGTTCTCCTGGATGTGGTCCATGTCTTGGTGGTCACATGGGTGTTATCGGTGAAGGTGAGGTCTGTATCTCGACAGCGAACCGTAATTTCAAGGGCAGGATGGGCAAAGGAGGCTTCATCTATCTTGCATCTCCTGCTACAGCAGCGGCATCAGCGATCACAGGTGAGATAACCGACCCAAGAACTGTGTGAATTTGAAAGTGGTGGTAGTATAATGGTAGAAGAACTTGATGAAGGTAAACTGGAACATCTTCTTGAACACTGGATCGAACATAGTGAAAGTCATAGCAAGAGCTTTAACGATTGGATCTCCAAGCTGGAAGCTGCAGGGTTTAAGGAAGTTGCAGGTCATATCCGTACAGCAGCCACGAAAATGGATGAGTGTACCGGACATTTAAAACAAGCAAAAGATGTCGTGAGGAAATAATCCCCCACGAACAACCTTTTAATTTTAGTTCTGGCCAAATGGCCAATTATTAAAGGAAAGATAGTTGGCACGATATTTATAATGAATATCGAGGCCTGACAAAAGAACAACTATCATTCTGCAATGGATGCATGAATATCTGGGATCGCATGCATTTTGTTTTCAGGTTTTACGTCGCTCAATTTGAATCCATGCAATACATGTGCCATTGGTGAAGTATTGACTACTCGCACTTCTATTTTTTCAGACATAGATGTTTCTCCTTTTTAAATAAATCGTTTTTAGACTCCTTTTTGCCGATCGCCTGTTATTCAATCGGCAGTCAAAGACTAATCTTCTACTATTTATATTTTACTATTTTATTTATATATCATTCCTGTGAATATGCTAAATTTGATGTTTATTTGCAATTTTTTTATAAACAAATTTGCTTGTGCAAAACTTTAACTATATATAGTTTTCTACAATTTACAATATGTGCTTTAATAACTTTATTATTTGAAAAAAATCAACATCTGCTGGATGTATTGCTCTTTCATGTCTACAGGGATTCCAATAAAACGTATTTTCTAATAATTGAGGATCTTTTATTTTGTCTCTCAAAAACAATCTCTACTGACGTTATTATCTAAAATTAGCTAAAAAAAGTAGAAAAAGATTAATTTTGATGTAAGTATCCTTTTCTGAGTACTAATATTGAAAAAGATGATATGTATTTCAGGCTACTAATTGCCTTTTCTTTAATAACAAGCAGGTTTGTTTTGAAATGCCTTTTCTTAATAAATGCAACTTTGTGGCTTCATTTTTACAATTGCTCATTATACATCCTTTCTCAAATAAGATTGCGAAATTTTATTTATTCAGAATCTTGTTCCAGGCCTTCTCTTCAGCGCGCCTTATAACTTCCTTCAATGGAAGCCCGCATTCCTGACTTGTTCTCCTACAATCCTCGAATTCGGCTGAAATATGGAGAACTTCATCAGAAGTGTCATGTGCTATCTTGACAGCTACCTGAAAGGTCTGCTTCCCTATCGTTATATTCACATTCTCCATCTTGCGTTCTGCAATAAAACGATGCTTTGTTGGGAGGATACGAACTCCAAGGGTCCCGGTCTGTCTTATCAGCTCCCTTGCAATCCTTTCGCTGTCCTCAGGATGTGCGATGACATGTATGATGTGGCCAGTGCGTCCTTTTTTCATGGTGGCAGGTGTTATGGCGACATCTTTGGCACCGGTTTCCATGAGTGCTTCAAAAAGATTACCAAGCACTTCTCCGGTAACATCATCCACATTCGTCTCAAGGACTTCCATGTGGTCACGTGAAAGGATGCCTGTAGTCTCCATGAGCATTATGCGAAGAACGTTGGGCATTGCAGTCTCCGCATCCCCTGCACCATATCCGGTGGTCATTATCTTTCCAGGGGGGAGCTGGTCGCTGGGGTCTGCAAAATAAGTAAGTAAAGCAGCTCCCGTTGGGGTGAGCAGTTCCCTATCGCCTATGCTATGTATCTCCAGACCACTTCCGCTGAGTATCTCGGTGGTCGCAGGAGCTGGCACAGGCAATGTGCCATGTGCACTTCTAACACTTCCTCCTCCGACATTGATAGGGGTGCACAATATATTCTCTACCTTCATCTTGTGAATGGCATAGCAAGAACCTATGACATCTGCAAGTGCATCATCCTGACCTACCTCGTGGAAATGTAGTTGTTCAAGAGGTATTCCGTGAACCTTTGCCTCTGCTTCTCCAATGATCCTGAAGACTGCAATGGCACTTTTTTCCACTTCTTCGGGAAGTTTCGCATCCTTTATTATGTCTATAAGTTCCTCGAATGACCGTATCCTTGCACTGTCCTTTGTATGGATATGAACATCTGTGGAACGTATGCCGCATTTAGTGACATCTTCAACAGCTACGGATACATTCACAGAGGCTTCGATAACTTCTGTTATCTCTTTCCTGTCTGCCCCGAGGTCGATAAGTCCTGCAAGTATCATATCTCCGGAGGCACCTGAAAATGGTTCAAATACAAGTGTTCTCATGGTATCCTGCCTCAGAACTCTTTCTTTCTCGCTTCTGCAACACTATTTGCTATCCTTGCGGCAAAAGCACCTGCAACGAATCCAGCATCGATGTTGACCACTGATAATATGGAGCATGACTGCAACATCGAAAGGAGTGCAGCTTCTCCTTTGGCACCGGCACCGTATCCTACCGATACGGGCAGCCCTATCACAGGTACATCTATAAGGCTGGATACTACCGTTGGTAGCGTTCCCTCTCTTCCGGCTGCCACAACTATCGCGTCAGGTCTGTTCTCTTCAAATACACTCATTTCAGATATCAGCCTTTGGAACCCTGCCACGCCCACATCGTATATCGGAATTGTACTACACCCCATCTCTGAGGCAGTCATACGTGCTTCCTCTGCAACATCGATATCAGCAGTACCGGCTGTAATGATGGCCACAGTGCCTCCTGTCCTTGGTACAGGGGTGCCGTCATGCACTACCGCTGTTCTTGAATGCATGTCCCATTCAATATTATCCGGTTTGAATGCATTCCTTATTGCAGATGCATGTTCTTCATTAATGCGTGTAACAAGTGTTCTTCCGGCAGCTTTGTTGTGTGCTTTCACTATCTCTACTATGTCTTCTGCTTCTTTTCCTTCTGCAAGGATCGCTTCCATGTACCCTGTACGGTATTTGCGGAACGTGTCCAGTTTTGCGATATCGGAGACTGGAACGTATCCCATGGAACGTATCTGGCTTTCTGCGTTCACAAGGTCTGTACTGCCTTCTTTCACCTGTCGCAATATATTCTTCAATTCCATGCTCGATCCTTTTAACAATGGGCTGGGCTATATAAATAAAAGTCCCTTTTAGGCAAAGACTAATAACGATAGCTTGCTTTAAATGTAGTCTGATAGCGTGAAAATCAGGTACTAATCACAGGTTTATAGATCATGTCACAAAGATCAAAAGATATGGCACTTCGTAATTTCAAAAAAGGGATGTCCCTTTTAGATGCCGGACAGCAGAAAGACGCTCTTGAGGTACTGCTTGTTGCTGAAAAGCAAGCAAAGGATGCAGACTCTATTGATCTGCTAATAAATACCCTTCAATCTGTTGCAGAAATAATGGAATCCAACGGGGAATTGGATGCAGCTCTTGAGAGGTACATAGAGGCATCTGAGCTACTGGATGATCTTGCAAAATCGGATCCTTCCTTTGTGGAGCACAAAGCCCTGGTTATGAACAAGGTCGCCACTCTTCTTGTCAATAAAGGTGACATAGGGCATGCAGGACCCTTCTTTGAAGAAACAGTGAAAGCATATGATAAACTGCTTTCAAAAGAGCCGAATAATGTTGTTAATTGTTCATCTGCTTCTTCTGCGCTCAATGATGCTGCTACCATCCTTGCTGAAATAGGTCAGCAAAAAGATGCAAAAGAAAGTTTCGAAAAAGCCCTTAAATTATCAACTAAGCTCATTGTACTCGATCCTCTGAACAATTCCAATGGTGTTAAAGCTCTGACCATTCAGACCAATCTTGCCAATCTTCTCTATGACATGGGACTTCTGGAGGATGCAAGGGCGAATTTTGAAAGTGCTTATGGCGGATATTCCGGACTGCTAAAGAACGATACATCTGACAATTTGTTCCGTGACCACCTAGTAGATATACTGGAAAAACAGGTCAATTTACTTCTTGATATGCGTGAATACGATGCTTCCAGCAAGAAGCTTCGTGAACTTGTGGATATGCTTCAAAGTCTCGCAAAGGATGAACCACGATTCATAGAAAGGATCACTGATTCCATTCTCGGACTGGTAAATCTTCCCCACGACAATGCGGATAGGGGAATGCTTGCCGATGCCCGTTCAAGGTATGAGTTCACACTTACTGTTCTTATGGACCTTATAATGGATGAGCCTGATAACGCAAATTTCCTTCCAATGGTCCGTACGATACTTACTGATATGGAATCTCTTCTTGAAAATGATAATGATGTCGACGAAATAGAAGTCGATCTCAATTTCCTCATCTCTATGTACGAGAAGCTTTCCATTCTTGATACTTCTGATCTCTCATATGCTACAAAGATCTCCGAACTCAATGACCGCATGGTGCACCTTCTGATAGGTGCTGGTCGCCTTGATGATGTTCGTGCAAAGGCTGCTCTCACTCTTGATGACCTAATGGATCTGATACAGAAGGATCCTAAAAATGTCAATTTACTTTCCATGATCCGTGATATGCTGGATGATATGGAATCTCTTCTTGACACTGATCTTGATGTCAACGAACATAAATCTAATCTCAATACCCTCATCTATATGTACGAGAATCTTTCCGATATTTATCCTTCTGACGTATCTTATGTTACAAAGATCTCCAATCTCGATAACTGCATGATACGTCATTTGATAAATGCTGGTCTTCTTGCTGAAGCTCGTTCAAGGTCCGATTCCATCCTTGATGTTCTTATGGATCTGGTGCAAAAGGAGCCTGATAATGTCAATTTCCGTTCCATGGTTCGTACGATCCTTAATGATATGGAATCTCTTCTTGAAACGGAATTTGATGCCAGCAAACAGGAATCTGAGCTCGATTTCCTTATATCTATGTACGAGATGCTTTCCAATATCGATCCTTCCGATTTCTCTCATCATGTAAAGATCGCTGTACTCAATGAGCGCATGGGTCGTTTTTTGATGAATGCTGGTCGTCTTGATGATGCTCGTTCAAGGTATGGTTCCACACTTAATGTTCTGACGAAATTGATCAAGGAAGAACCTGATAATGCCAATTTCCTTTCCATATTCCGTACAATAGTGAACGATATGGAATCTCTTTTTGAAATGAGCACTGATGAAAGTGAAAAAGTATCTGAACTCAATGTTCTCATCTCTATATATGAGAACCTTTCCATTCTTGATCCTTCCGACCCTTCTCATAATGTGAAGATCGCCGAACTCAATGAGCGGGTAGGCAACCTTTTGATGAACGCCGGGCGCCTCGATGCTGCCCGTACAAAGTATGATTCCGCACTCACTGTTCTTATGGATCTCATTCAGGAGGGTCCTGATAATGTCACTTTCCATTCTATATTCCGTACTTTACTTGCCGATATGGAACATCTTCTTACGATTGATTGTGCTGACAGCGAAAAGGAATTTGACATCAATGTCCTTATCTCTATGTACGAGAAACTTTCCCAGCTATACCCATCCGATACATCTCATCATGTGAAGATCGCACAACTCGATCACCGCATGGGAAAGGTTCTGATGAACTCCGGTCGTCTCAGTGCTGCTCGTTCTAAATATGAGTCCACATTTAACGATATGATGGACCTTATCAATGAGGATCCTGGGAATGTCACTTTCCTTTCTGTGGTCCGTACTGTAGTTACTGATATGGAATCCCTCATCAAAATGAACGATGATGATAGTGAAAAAGAATATGTTTTCAATGTCCTCATCTCTATGTATGAGAAGCTTTCCGCTCTTGATCCTTCAGATCTCTCCTATCCGGCAAAGCTCGCCGAACTCAATGAGGGCATGATAATTCTTTTGATAAATGCTGGCCGCCTTGCCGATGCCCGTTCAAAATATGATTCTACCCTTGACGTTCTTATGGACCTGTTACAAAAGGAATCTGATAATGTCACTTTCCTTTCCATGATACGTACGATACTTAGTGACATGGAATATCTTCTTGAGACTTATAGTTCTGACACTGAAAAGGAAGAT
>Ga0255419_10269_pt1 | contig 11406 bp, 14 predicted proteins | sample ANMaggSeSYBR02J3_FD_182658 | JGI IMG/M metagenome (GOLD analysis project Ga0255419, IMG submission 182658) | Sediment cell enrichment communities from methane seep in Santa Monica Basin, California, United Staets - ANME aggregate JGI... | ecosystem: Environmental > Aquatic > Marine > Cold seeps >...
TAAGAATAAACATATCCATTATCAGCTTCAGGTGGCCTATGATAAGATTAAGGGCGAACAGGCGGGGAGCGTGATAGACGAGCTTAATAGTTTGATTCAAATAGCCCGGTCAATACTTACTAAGGCGAAAAATAATGACCACAATACACTGGCACTTGCCGCACTCAGAGAATTAAGGAACCAGTTTGAACTGATAAGCAAAATAGAATACGCCATTATGCAGAACCAACAGCAGGTGCAACTGCAAGGTTTGACACCTGACGAGATACATGAGTTCCGTGTGTGGAAGTCAAACAAGCTCCAACCAAAAGCACTTAACCTGAACCTATTAAATGATGACGAGCGAGAGTTAGTAAGGTCAATAGCTGTTAAGAAAATAATTGGGCATAATAGTGGAGTTACGTCTAAGCGTGATATAGCCTCACACTGGGCAGAAGAGGTAGAAGTTATACAAGAGCCTACCGATATAGAGGAAGTGCCGAATATCGCCTCGACTCAGCCCCAGATTTTGGATGATGGTAATTTGTCTCCTGGGAACAAGATGCAGCGTACAAGGTAAAGTAAAAACTAACAAATATGTTCTGGGCTATCTTATAGCGAAAAGGTTTGGCGCCATTATATGTTCATCGTAAGTTCATGAGGTAGAACAAGTTATCGTTAAACCAAAAACCACAACATCATGGCTACAAAGACAAATGAATCAGAGGGAAAAGGCAAAGAAACCGCTAAAACACCCAAGGAAAGCAGACTGTCCAACGAAGCTCTCGGAGCAAAGCTACTCAAGGAAAAAGCCGATGAGGCTACAATTCTTGCAGCGTTCACAGCTGCCTACAAATTGAAGGGCAAGACCGATAAGGAATACATCGCTTCAAGATCAAAAATTTACATGAACATCGCTAAGAAGAAATCAACCAAGTAGGATCATGACACAGACAATCGGATACCTCCGGGTCAGCACAGCTGATCAGGACACGGATAAGAATGAAGCTGCGATCCTAAAGTATGCCAACATGCATAACTTTGGTAAAGTCAGCTTTGTCAGCGAAAAGGTCAGTGGTTTGACAAGCTGGAAGAACAGGGAGTTGAGTCACGTAGTAGAAATTCTACAAGATGGAGACAAGCTGATTGTCCCCGAACTCTCTCGCCTAGGACGCTCGTTGGCTGATGTGCTGGACGTTCTAAGTATGCTTTCAGATAAGCATGTCAAGGTTTACTCCGTAAAAGAGAACTTCCAACTCAACGGTGATGACATGCAGTCAAAGATGATGCGTGTCATGCTTGGCCTATTTGCTGAGATTGAGAATGACCTTCGATCCGCACGTACAAAAGAAGGTTTGGCCGCAGCGCGTGCCAAGGGTCAGCGACTTGGTCGCCCACGTGGCCCCGGCAAAAGTAAGCTGGATAAGCATAAAGCAGAGATCACAGATAGCCTCAAAGCAGGAGTGATGAAGAAGTACATTGCACAGGAGTATGGTGTCACGCCTGCCACTTTGTGGAACTGGCTGAAAAGGCATAAATTAGATAACGTCAAACCACCAGAATAACGACTAAACTTTAAGGCTATGGATGAAGGAATGGATAAATGGATCAAAGCAGTCCGCAAAGGTCAAGCTGAAGAGCTACCAGCAAATGAAGTCACTAATCGCTGGCTTCGTGCTATTCATGCCCAACTTGATGCAATAAGGCGCTGGGCAGTATTATTTGGATTTTTGATTGTCATTGGTATAATCTTAGGACTGATATCAGCTATTGTAAGTTATTAAACCCCAGAAACCATGAATAAACTATTTGTATTAATTGGAATTGTTACTCTCTCCGTTTCTTGTACCCAGGAATGGCCTGATGAATTTAAAACCTCTCCATTTGAGGGTATGTGGTATGAAGAATTCTATGACCATGATACCGACGAAGGGTATACCTTTCAGTGTAATGATGATGGCTCAGGCCTTGAAAGTCTCAGATCTGGTCAAGAAAGAACTGATCATGAATTCACTTGGAAAACAAAAGGAAGAATCATAGCTATTGACTATTCAGGCGCCTCTACGTCACGCCCCGAATATAAAGTTAAAGGTGGGGTATTGACCCTGAAGTATACTGAATCTGGTATTGTCGATATAGTAACTTACAAAAGAAAACCATGAAAGACGTAGACACCATTTTATTGCTTGATGAATCGAAAAAACAGACTGCTCACCTCCGAGCTATCCGTAACTGGGTGGCTTTCGCGGGGATTATGTTCATCGTTCTTCCACTACTTTTTTGGTTCCTTTTTATCTTAGGTTATGGAGCCCTTTTAACCGGAGCATTAGCATGAATCCAATACGTTTTGCACCACTGATCCGTGTCAGCACGGAGAAGCAAGAACAACAAGGCGAGAGCCTAAAGACGCAGACCAAGCAGATCACCCAGTATGTGAAAACGCTGGGTGGGATTGTACCTGACAACTGTTGGTACAGTGGTCAAGAGAGTGCTACCCCAGGAAAAGATCGTGCTATACTGAAACAACTTTTAGAGGACAGCGAAAAGGGTTTGTTTGACGCTGTGATAGTATGCGACCATTCTCGTTGGAGCAGGGACAATGTTCAGTCCGAAGCAGGCTTGAAAATTTTAATGGAAAACGGGATCAAGTTCTTTGTCGGGTCAACAGAAGTTAATTTATATGACCCTAAAGACCGATTTACTGTATCGTTGTTCAGCGTCATTAACCAGCACACTAAGGAGGATGAGGAGAAGAAATCAATTGAGAATCGTATTGCGAGAGCAAAGAAAAACATTCCCTCTGCCGGAGTGCTGCCATTCGGGCGTTTCTACAATAAAAAGACGGAGAGGTGGGGTGTTGATACAGATAAAAGAGTTCTCATTGAATCAGCCGCGAGAAGGTACATCTCAGGCGACAACTTAAAAGACGTGGCCGCTAGCATAAATATGAACAGGCAGACGCTTTTTCATATTCTCACAGTGTATGCAGGAACGGAGTGGCAATTGCGTTTCAGAAATAGCAAGTTTAATATTGACGAAACTGTTACACTCGTCATTCCGCCATTGCTTGATGTAGGTGTAATTAAACAAGTATTTGCTCGCAGGGATCAGAACAAAACAACTGGCCGTGGCACTCGTCAATATAACTTTGTTTTGGGTGGATATGTGTTCTGTGCAAGGTGCGGATACCGTTTGACCACTTACATGAATCCAACTGGACTTCGTTACTACCGACATCGCACCTATCAACATAATACGGATTGTGATTTTGGCAAAGTTGTCCAAGCTGACAAACTTGAATTGAGTGTGTTGATTCACTTGACTCAAACGCTAGGCGATCCAATAAAAATGGAAGAGGCTATCAAGCGTGCCACACCTGATATGAGCAAGCTGCATGAATTGAAAAAGGAACTGGCTAACTTGAAAAAGAGATTAATGACCACACTTCAACAGAAGGAGAGATTAGTGTCTGCAGTAGCAACTGGTGCGATTACTTTGAACGAGGTCAGCAGTAGAATGGAAAAACTGAGATTGCAGGAGGTCAGCAGTAGAACACGGATCAATGACATAGAGAACGAACTGGCAAATATACCTGACCCCGATAAAGTGAAAAAAGCTACTCGCAGCATGGGCCTCAATGTGTTTAAAACTGCAATGAGAGACATGGGTGCGAGAATACTACTGAAGCGGAATTATACATGGAAACGCAACCTTGTAGAACGTGCGTTCTTCGGCAAAGACAGCGCAGGTAAGGCTTTAGGCGTATATGTGGACTATGACGAGAGTCAGGCGTTTTCTTACGCTGTCAGAGGCGATTTCGCACAAACTATAAACACACTCCCAGTATCACGGATGGACATAGCTGAAGCCTTTAACATAGATCCGCATTATGAGGACGTTGAAAAGGAGATAGACACTATTGTACACAAAATTACTGAGCAGACACCCAGGTGAAACCCATCGAGGCAGAGGATCATGCTATAGCCCTGGTTAAATACGCCTCAGGTGCCATTGCTCAATTCGAAGTAAGCTGGTGTTTCCGCGGTGGGATGGATCTGCGGGATGAGGTGATGGGGGTGGAAGGAACCATTTTCCTGAACCACTTCCTTCGTACCGGCTTTGAAATGTATACGGCTGTGGGAGAAGGCGATTATGTAGCAGAGAAGGCCGAGTCGGCTACGGGCTGGCTTTTCCCGGTGGGGGATGAGGTCAACTCCCTGGGATACGATTTCATGTTTACCGATATGTTCGATGCCATGGACGGGGAGAAAGAGCCCATGGAGACCTTCTATGATGGTTATGTGGTCAATGCCATTATGGATGCCTGCTATAAGTCCTCAAAGTCGAAGAAGTGGGAAAGCATAGAACTGGAGGATTGGCGGGGCAGTGAAGAAGTATCGGGTGGTCCCAAGTTAAAGGAGTACAATGAAGAATACTACCTGATCAAAGAGGAGATGATCCCCGATGGAACAGTGAAACTGATCCTGAAAGATAAGGCCAGCGGGGAGATTATACAGAGGATAAATTAAACCTTTGAATTAGCTTAGTAGCCTTTGTTGTAACTTATCGGGTATGAAAACAGATATATATCGCCAGCTTCAACGCCATCTGGACAAAATGCCTGTCCCATTTCCTGAAACAGAATCCGGGGTTGAGATAAGTCTTCTGAAACATCTATTCGATGAAGAGGAAGCCAGAATTGCATTGCAATTAAGCGCTCTGCCCGAGCCACTGGACAGGATCCATCGTCGCTTAAAGGAGGAGGAGATAAGCAGAGAGTACTTAAAGTCCAGGTTGGATGGCCTGTTTAACAAAGGGGCCATCCTTGCAGTACCTCATCCGAAGAAGGGACGTATGTACAGCAAACTTCCCCTGGCCATCGGTATTTTTGAACACCAGGTGAATCGCATCACAAAAGAACTTGCAGAGGATTTTTATAAATACGAAGATGAAGGTTTTGGCGAGTCATTTCTGAAAGCCAAGACCAAGCAGATGCGGACCATACCAGTAAATATTACTGTGGATCCGGAATTCCTGGTAGGTAGTTACAACAATGCACGGGCAATGATTGAAAAGTCAACCGGGCCTTTTGCAGTGATGAACTGTGTATGTCGCCAGGCTAAGGGAAAAATGGGTGAAACCTGCAAGCAGACCGACATCCTGGAAACCTGTTTTACAATGGGAAAGTCCGCCTGGTTTATGATGGACAAGGGCGTGGCACGTGAATTAACAAAAGAGGAAATGATCGGCCTGGTATCACGGGCGGAAAAGGAAGGGATGGTTCTGCAGCCGGCAAATAATCAGGATCCTGGTTTTCTTTGCTGTTGCTGCGGGTGCTGTTGTGGTGTGTTGACCGCCGCAAAGAAGTACCCTAATCCGGGCGAATTTTTACAGACCAGCTTTTATGCGAACATTGATGCTGGGAAGTGCACTGCCTGTGGAGAATGCATGGAGATCTGTCAGATGGATGCACTGGTAGCAGTTAACAATCACATCGAAGTAGTGCAGGAAAAATGTATAGGTTGCGGGAATTGCCTGAATGTATGTGAATTTGAAGCGATCTCTCTGGAGAGGAAAGTAAAGGTGGAGGTACTACCAAAGGATAGCAAGGAGATGTATAAGAGAATGATCATAGAGAGGTACGGTCTCCTGGGAGCCCTGAAGATCAAAGGGAAAGTTGCACTGGGGAGGAAATTCTGATTTCTCCCCTTAGCTCACGCTGTGGCCTTCTTTTTTTCCCTGAACAGAAAGATAAATATCACCAGCACCACGGCAGCTATCACGGTGGGTACATACCAGATCTTATCCCAGTCGGCCACTCCGCCAACTGTGAGTGAGTCGATGGTCCGGCCGGCAAACCAGGTACCGATAAACATCCCCAGCCCATAAGTGGCAAAGGTGATCAGCCCCTGGGCGGAGCTCTTCAGATGGTCCGGAGCCTTTTCATCAACGAAAATCTGACCGGTGACCACAAAGAAGTCATAGCATACCCCATGTAATATGATGGCGGTGTAAATCATCCAGACGCCACCTTCCGCATCCCCGTTTGCAAAGAGCAGGAAGCGAATCAGCCAGGCAGTGATCCCGATAAAAAGTACCTTTTTCACTCCGAAACGGGTGATGAAGAAGGGCAAAATCAGAATAAAAAGTATCTCGGCCATCTGTCCCATACTAATTCGATTGGGGATAATATCGGTGTCTATTCCGATATCTGACATGAAGGTTGCAGTGAAGCCGAAGTAAAAGGAGACCGGGATAAAGATCAGCACCGAGGCAATCATAATGGTAGCGAAGGCCCTGGATTTGAACAGGCTCAGGGCATCCAGCCCAATCAATTCCTTCAGGTTTGCTTTTTTCTCTTTCTTGGGTGGTACATGAGGCAGGGTGAAACTGTAGAGTCCCAGCATCAGTGAGGCAGCGGCCCCCACGTAGAGCTGTTCCACAGTAAGGGTATAACCCAGCCAGCCAATAACATTGTTAGCAACAATCCACCCAATGGTGCCCAGCACCCGTACACCCGGAAACTGTTTCCCGGGATTTTCCATCTGGTGGAAGGAGAGAGAAGTGGTCAAGGCCATGGTTGGGGCATAGGTAAGGGTATATAACAGCAGGGCCGGGTAGAATAACTGGAAAGTGGTAGCCCGGGAAGCGACTATCAGCAGCACAGCACCCAAGAGGTGCAGGGCACCCAGTACTTTCTCCGTAGCAAAATACTTATCGGCGATAAGTCCCACGAAAAAAGGAGAGATCATGGCCGAAATGGCAAAGGTGCCATAGCAGAGCCCAATCTGGGTTGCCGTAAAACCGAGGCCTTCGCCCAGGTAAGTATTTAATGTAACATACCAGGTTCCCCAGATGAAATACTGGAGGAACATCATAGTGGAAAGTTGCATTCTGGTCTTCAGGCCCATAGAAAAAGTTTTGCCTCAAAATAGTAATAAATCTTTTATCTTGCTAAGATGAAAGCTGCCTGGATTGTATCACTGGTCCTCTTCTTATTGTTCCATTCATGTTCAAAACCAGAACTCCCAAATATCATCCTGATCAGTGCCGACGATATGGGCTGGTCCGACCTGGGCTGTTATGGAAGCGAGATCAGCACACCGAATATTGATCAACTGGCAAAGCAGGGCATTCGTTTTACACAGTTTCATAATACTTCCAAATGTTTTCCATCCCGGGCTTGCCTGCTTACAGGGGTGTATGCCCAGCAAAATGGCTATTCCAAGACTTACACGGAGCCATTGAAGAATGCGGTCACCCTCGGAGAGGTCCTACGTGAGGCTGGCTATATCACCCTCTGGTCGGGGAAACATCATGGTGTGGAAAATCCCATCTATCGTGGATTTGATCATTATTATGGATTAAAGGACGGTGCCTGCAATCATTTCAATCCAGGTGTTCAACGACCAGGTGAGGGCGTTCCTGCCAGAAAAAGCTGGACCGGCGAAAAAGCTAAGCGTGCCTGGTGCATCGATAGCATGATGTTTACTCCTTATACACCAGAAGCTTCAGATTTCTATACCACCGATTATTTTACACAATATGCCCTTGAGTGGCTGGATGAATATCGTAATGATAAAAGGCCTCTCTTTCTCTATCTTGCCTATACGGCTCCACACGATCCCCTTATGGCCTGGCCGGATGATATTCAGAAATACGAAGGGAAATATGATATGGGATATGATGCCATCAGGGAAGAGCGCTACTCCAGGCAATTGGAGATGGGATTGATCGATGAAAGTTACAGGCTCTCCCGGGCCGCCTACCCCGACTGGGACACCCTTGATGCAGAAGTCAGAAGTGAAGAGATCAGGAAGATGGAAGTCTATGCGGCTATGATCGACCGGCTGGATCAAAATATCGGCAGACTGTTGAAGGCGCTGGAGGAGACAGAAAGAAGCAAGAACACTCTGATCATCTTTGTTTCGGATAATGGTGCCTCCGCTGAAATGGTTCATATCGATGATGATTACGGGGAGATTGGAACCCTAACCCGCTGGTCCTCTCTTGGGCCGCAGTGGGCCAATGTTGCCAATACACCCTTTCGTTATTTTAAGAACTACAGCTACGAAGGAGGGATCAATACTCCATTGATTGCACACTGGCCCGGTCAGATAGCTCCTGGCACATTCAGTCGTTTTCCTGGCCATTTCATCGATATCATGGCCACCTTTCTGGATATTACAGGAGCCACTTATCCTTTGGAATACAATGGAACAGAAATCACTCCACTGCAGGGAGAGAGCCTGATGCCTGCATTCCACGGAGAAGAGACGGCCCGTTCCAAAGCGCTGTTCTGGGAATGGTCCAATGGTCAGGCCATACGTGAAGGAGACTGGAAGCTGGTGAGGTGGGGAAAGGAGAATCCCTGGGATCTGTATGATATATCCAAAGACCCCACGGAAACCAACAACCTGGCTTCTGATTATCCTGAAAGGGTGGAGGCTATGGAAAAATATTTCCTGAAATGGAAAAACAGCCTTATTGACTCAAAATAATCCCTGAAAATCATGAGAGCCTTTTAAATTGCTCTGCTTTTCTCATTATCAATGATCTTATGCCTTACCCAGTGTGAAAAAGATGCTGAGCCGGAAGCCCTAATTTCTGATGCCAACTTTCTTGCTGCCCTGTTGGAAATGGGAGTTGATATAGATTACGATGGTGCGATCAGTCCAGCTGAAGCTGAAGCGGTCACAGAACTTTATATTTCCTCTCGAGGCAGAATACAATTAAATACTAGTGGTAGCCCCAACGTCTATTTCACCACTGAGTGCAGTAAGTAAGAATCTTCAAGCATAATTCAAGCCCCCGGTTCACGCTGGGGGTTTTTTATGCGCTGATGAAAACGTGTGGGCCTTGGGAGTGCCGACTATTCTAATCTAATCGGACAATTCCTTTAGAATATATAGATTAGGATGCACAGATGTTGGTAATCCTCTATTTCTAAACAAGATAACAGACTTATACGTCTCTATTATAGTCTAACCCCAAAATCATTTATCATGAGAAAATTATTATTTGTTACCGCCCTACTCTTGTTTGCAGGAATTGCCTTTGGACAAACTCTTCAAAAAGGTGCCACAGTTGAAAACCCTTATGAGGGTACATGGGAAGTTATTTACACAAAGTTTGTTTATCCTGATACTACCATTGAGAATAACCAAATTGTTAATCCAAATGTAAAACTCCTCACAAAAAAACATTTTGCGTTTGGGCGTCAAACTGGAAAAAACCAAGTTTTAGGGGGTGGCGGAGAATATACATATGATGGGGATACCTATACCGAACATATTAAATACCATTATTATCCAGGCATGGCTGGAAACTCATTAGAAATGAAATCTAAGATAGAAGGAGATTTATGGACAATTTCTTATGTTTTCAAAGATGATGATCTTTCGATTGAAGGAACAGAGACCTGGAAACGCATTACGGAATGATTAGCAAAAATGTTACAAACAATCATTAGGGAAACCAAAGATTGTATTCAAACCCCCAGCCCATCCGCTGGGGGTTTTCTTTTGCGCTGAAAATATCATGTCGGGCAGAATCATTCCGACTATTTTAATCTAATCGGACAACTCCTTTAGAATTTACTGATTAGGCTGCATTGATATTGGTAATCATCTATATCTAAACAAGATACTTGACTTATACGTCTTGATTATAGTCTAACCCCTAAATCATTTATTATGAAAAAACCAATTTGTATTCTACTATGCTTATCCCTTCTATTTGGTTTCTCCTTAACCCTTTCTGCTCAATCCTCTGGAGAAAAGCTTGACCAGGCTGAGTTATTGAAACATTTCATTGGAACCTGGGAAGCGGAAATTGGACAGGATACTGTTATTGTAGTAAAATGCACCTCTTCAAACAATGGACTATATTGCCTTCAAGAAAACAAGGCTAATGGGAATGTATTTCTGACTTTTCATGCATTAATGGGATTATCAAATGATAAAGAAATGATTATTGGTTCTTTCTTAAATCCTAATGGGACAGTGGTTATCGACATTGGAAAATTCGTATCGAAAAGTAAATTTGTAACTGAAAGACATTCTGGAAATAGAATTCATTCTCATACCACCGTAGAGTGGGATTTTTCAATACCTGAATCGTTTACTGGTCGTATAAAATGGAGAGGTGAAGACATGATTTGGCCTGACAAGTGGATGGAATGGACATTCAAAAAAATTAAGTAGAGTAGAGAAAATCATTTATAATATTCAGCCCCCGGTCTACGCTGGGGGTTTTTTATGCGCTGTTATTTTCATGCTGGCAAGACGCCTGCCGACTATTTTAATCTAATCGGACAACTGATATAATATGTAAAGATTACGGTACATCGATGGGATTATAAGATAAATCGAATACATCATGTATCCATACCCCCGGCCCATCCGCCGGGGTTTTTTATGCGCTGAAATTAGCATGCCGGGCAGAATCATCCCGACTATTATGCCCATCATGGCTTCATTGCGATGATCGGCCTGTTATTCCCAACCTCCGGTAAACCCACCATAGGGCTGTAGCCGAATTGAGATCTTACTATCCGTAGGAGCTACAACGGAACTTTGCAGGTCACGGGCACCATTACCATCCACAATCAGCTCTATTTCTGTTGGGATGTTACCCAGAGGGGAAAGATCGATGGTCAGTTCCTTCTCCATGTTTTCACCATTGATGCCAGCCACAAACCATCTGTTGCCACTTTTCCTGGCGATAACCACATCTTTGCCCGGATAGCCACCAAGGTATAAGGTCTCATCCCATACCACCCACGATCTTCCTGAGGAAGTCCATTGCATCTTGTGGAAGTGCCCGGGCTGAGGCGGGAGTGTCTGTATAAAGCAGGATTCCTGATTCCAGAAGAACCGGCAAGGCCAATTCAAATCCACAGGGAGTATAGTCCACCGGCCCCATTGTTATAAGGAGTATCTTGGTTTTCAGATGGGGTGATATTTTGCTGAAAAGTAATCAATATGTTCTTTGGAAAGGATTCAGTTTTTTAATTATTCTTCCCTACATTTAGTGACTGTTGATGAGCGATCAAAAAAAGTACAATATTGGTGTCATAGGGGCAGGCTGGATAGCCAAAGCCCATATGGGTTTCCTTCAGGAAACAGGACGGGCTAATATCACCTGGATCTCAGCAAGGAATCCTGAAAACCTGGAGAAGGTCAGGAGCGATTTCGCTATACCGAACAAGACCCATGATTACCGGGATATTTTAAAGGATCCGGCTGTTGAGTTGGTGCTTATTGCCACTCCACCTGATACACACCGACAGATGTTTATTGATACCCTGAAGGCCGGTAAGCATGTGCTGTTGGAGAAACCCATGGCTCTGAATAAGGATGAGCTGGAAGAGATGATGGCTGTGAAAGCACAGTATCCTGAATTATTGGCATTGGAGTGTTCCGG
>Ga0255419_10253_pt2 | contig 11398 bp, 9 predicted proteins | sample ANMaggSeSYBR02J3_FD_182658 | JGI IMG/M metagenome (GOLD analysis project Ga0255419, IMG submission 182658) | Sediment cell enrichment communities from methane seep in Santa Monica Basin, California, United Staets - ANME aggregate JGI... | ecosystem: Environmental > Aquatic > Marine > Cold seeps >...
TTAATTTTGATCAATATAAGAGAGTGCTTGCAGCAAATGCTATGACTCCTGAAATGTTTGAGTTTAGCCAGAGAAAATTATTGAAACATCAAAAAGTCAGAGATCTTATTTTTGACAATGTAATGATTTCAGATATGGAAATACTAAAATGGTATAAGTATTCAACTGCACAAGTAAGTATTAATCAAAACAATCAAATTGTTGTATAAAAAAAGACAAATACTACCTTTTTATTACCTTATATGTCAATGTTTTATTAATATCTGCTACTATTTAATCTCTCATTTTTGTATTGACATATTATTAAATTTAGATTAAATACTTAGACTGTTTTGTGGGGCTGTAGCTCAGCTGGGAGAGCGTACGGCTGGCAGCCGTAAGGTCAGGGGTTCGATCCCCCTTAGCTCCACCAACCCTTCTTAAACCTAAATGTATTCAAATAGTTACATTCTTTTTTCAAAATAATTCACACTGTTTTCAGTACTGATCCTAATTGGTGTGATCTGGTCGACAATCAGGACACTGAGATTACACTGCACACCGATAGCAATTATTGTATTGGCGTATTGACCAAGAACTGGAAGGCTAAGGCTAATGTTGAACTAATTGCTGACATTAAGGCGCTTCTTGAGGGCTTCACAAGTCTTTCAATACTTCATGTTAAGGGACACAGTGGGGACATTGGTAATGAGCTTGCAGATGAACTTGCGGTGAGAGCAAGAGACAATAATAACTGATTACTTTGGGATAGGCTGGGTGAGATATTCGTTTGGTCTGTCCCAAAACTAACCTTCCATACCTCCACAATCCAGTGAGTGTAATTTTTGCGACCATCTGCCACAATTAATCAATCTCATAGCCCATCCGATTTCAGAGAATTAGCGATATCACTTGCCACCCCAAAACAATTTTCGCATGGTACTCCCCAGGCTACGCAGTTACTCATACAACTGTCCCTCAGTGTAAGCTCCATATCACTACATAAAACTTGACTATTCAAAGGGATTACAACCACCTTGTCAGCACAAAAACCAGCACCAATATAGCAATACATAAATACAGCGATTAAAATAACCATTAAAAACTTCTTCATGTTTGTTTTCTCCTTAAGATAATCTCTCTAATTTTTATGCCATGGTAAGCTTAGGGTGTCAAGCCTCAAAAATACAGATGTTATTGAGATCAGGCACAGTGTTCGAAACAAAAGCGGAAGGGCATCACTCCCGACTTAATACCGGAACTCAATGCCCCCTCCTAATGCTCTTACAACATTTCTCACCTCGATAGACCTCAAGGTATAACCATCAGCAACCATATGAAAGACTATCGTCTGAGACCATATATCAACAATGGTTTAACTGTATATGGCTACTGGTTATCCTGAGAGTGCATAGCGGTCAGCATCAATATCAATGTTCTTTGTCCTGAAGTAACTAATGAGCGCTGTCCTTGGGAACCTGTTTACCATGTATGCAAGATTTGACTTATGGCGGTACTTTGATGTGGTAACCTTCGCTTCCTGTGCATTCTGACTGCTCAAAATTGCGCACACCTATTTCCACCCATGGTTCTGGAGCGTAGCCCAAAGTTGGACTATGAGTTAACATAAGATATAATTAAGGCATCCTCACATTTGACTTTACATGAAACCATGAGTTTGATAGGAATTAAGCAACCGACACACACAAGGTGATCATTAATGAACGCTCTCAACTACTTTGGAAGCTGGGCATCAATCATGGGTGGCACTATTGCACTCTTTGGTGTTGCTGAGGTTGTTGCTAATGTGGAAATCAAAGATCGAATCAAGAAGTGGTTAAGTAACACAGAGCCAGACAACCACGAAGACAAATGGGCTAGCCAGTTTGCTGATCTTTTTGATAGTATCTTTGGTAAACGCCATTTGAGCATTAAGTGTTTTGTTCGTTCTTGTGTAGCTTCTGTATTTGCTGTGCTGATCTGTTGGATTGTCTTTCATAATACAAACAGCTCCGGCCCCATAATATCAATAAAGGCTGTGGACACAGTGCTTTTTATACTGATGATTTCTATGGTTATTAATGTCTTCCCAGATTATCTATCATTACTTGAGAGTAGGTTCATGCTTAATGTGCTAATGAAGCGAGACTCAAAAAAAGCAGTTAGCGTTATTTTATTCATAGACATCATTGCAACAATAGCTATCTGGGCATCTTCAACTTTGATAACTGTACCAATTATGCTATATATGATGGACTGGCCTATCGACACCACTATTAATAATATGTCGGATTTACTTAATTTCTGGATTCAAGCTGTATCTGGGTCATGGAATGAAATTCTAAACATGTGGAGTGATGATTTTCTTGGCCCCAGCGTAGCAATTAGAACACTATTTTGCTCAACTTTCTTTACCTCTGTCTGGCTTTGGTTATACTTGATTGGTGGCGGAGTGATAAAGCTGTGGGTTTCATTCAACAAAGGGCGTATCACCCTGTTCTCCAAGTTAAACATAGAAAATTACCCTGTGTCCTCAATTGGATTTGTATTATGTCTCATTATTACAATCGGCTTTGTCCTTGGAGCGCCTTTTGCGTTGAGGTAGACCTTTAACTCCTCTTCCTATATGAACCTCTGAATAGCACTCTTTGTCCCATTTTGATGAGCCCTTTGCAATGGTCTGTAATCGCCTTACTTGGTCTTGCATAGCCTGAAAATTTGGCCTGTGTCTCTATAAGGAAGGGTTCTCACTCCCCACGTCATCTGCCATGCACAGTGTTCGCAAACGTCAGACCCCTCAATGTGAGGGCTTTCAGACAAAACTATAGTCGGGTCTATAAGCCCGAAAGGGTTTCAACATACCAAGCTTTGGAAGCTCAGGGATCAGTTCACCACAAGCAGATAAACACCGTACCACATAAAGAGATTCACAGCATTCTTAAGGATTAGCTTGATGGTGTCCCACAGTTGAGACTTGCTGCTGTTATTAAAGTTCATTCATATGCACTCTTTGAATCTCTGAAGGTTGGATACAAAGATAATCAAGAGTCTGGCGCTGTGTACTATGATTGAAGCAAACCATTAACTCAGAAATACCGACCTTGAACGTCTTGTGCTGATGACAGCCCCATGTCTAGTTTTGGTAGCCTAAAATTGACCCCCTAAGGGCATAAATTGCAGCGTAAAATTGACCCCCCTGCAACGACTTCTGATAGAGTTGATTTTTAAAGGTAAAAATCAATTATCAGAGGAGAGGAGGATGTTAACAGTGGATCAATATGAATACATCAGAACAGCGTATCGGGTTTATGGTAAAAAGATTAAACAGATTGCAAGACAGACCGGTCATTCAAAGAATACAATTAAAAAAGTATTAAAGACAGAATATGTAGGATATCCTTTCAGGCAGCAACAATCATACCCTGTGCTTGGACCTTATATAAAATCTATAGATAAATGGCTTATCAATGATAAAGACAGCCCTAAAAAACAGAGACATACAGGTACCAGGATTTATAACAGACTTAAGAACGAACAAAATTATACCGGATCACTTTCAACTATACTGCATTATGTACAAATTGCCAGACAGAGAATAGGAATCGGTTCCAGACAGGTTTTCATTCCATTAGATCCCTTAGTAGGCCAAGAGGCTGAAGTAGACTGGGGATGGTGTAAAGCAATACTTAATGGGATAAAAGTTCAGCTAAAATTTTTCTGTATGCGATCAAAATATTCTGGTAAACATTTTGTCATATGTTATCCCTGTGAGAGGCAACAATCATTATTTGATGCTCATATACAGGCCTTTGCATACTTTGGAGGAGTCTTCCCTGTATTAATTTATGATAATCTTACAACAGTAGTCAGGAAGATTTTGATGGGCAAGAAACGAATTCTTCAAAAAGAGTTTAAAAAGTTTCAAGGATATTATAATTTCAAGTCAAGGTTTTGCAATCCCGGAGAAGGTCATGAAAAAGGCGGAGTCGAAGGTCTTGTAGGATATGCAAGACGTAATTACATGGTTCCTGTCCCTGAAGCTGAGAACATTGAAGACCTAAACAAAAGACTGCTAAAAGAATGCATGGCTTATGGGGAACATCGTATAAGCGGTAAAGATAAAACAGTAAATGAATTGTATGAGCAAGAAAAACATCATCTTCTGGATTTACCTGATATTGAGTTCAGTAATCTGCAAACCTCTAAAAATAAGTCAGACAAGTACTCCACTGTAATAATAGATAAGAATCGTTATTCAGTGCCAACAGAATATGCATATTTAAATTTAAGCGCTGTGTTAAAGGTCAACAGCATTGACCTCTATTATGGTAATAGAAAAATAGCTGAGCACAAAAGGCTGTACGATGTAAATCAATGGAGCCTTGATCCGTTTCATTACATGGAGCTTATTCAACAACGTCCCATGGCATTTACAACTGCTCGTCCATTAAAGCAATGGAGAAAAACTTTACCTGCCTGTTACGATCACCTCCTTGATCGTTTTTGTAATAACAAAGGGAATACAAAAGGCATAAAAGAATTTATTAAAGTCTTGTTACTGCACAAAGAATATAAAGCTCATGATATTCATAAGGCAATTAAAAAGGCTTTATCTGTCCATGTGAGTTGCAGCGATTCTGTTTTGCAAATCTTGATAAATGCAATAGAGAAACCAATTAATATCTTTGCACCTCTTCCAAACAGAGAAGTTCTTCCTGTGCCTGATATTACAGTTTATAACCAAATTGGAGGTGCCATATGAATGCAGCTACAAAAGCAGTTCTAAAAGAAAACCTTCAATTTTTAAAATTATCCACAATAATGAAAAACCTTGAGAACATAAACCGCCAGGCACTTGAAGCAAAGATAAGTTATACTGATTTTCTATTAAATTTAACTCAAGCAGAAGTAAATGTAAGAAAAGAGAATGGTCGTAAAAGAAGAATCAGAGAAGCAAGCTTCCCTTTACATAAACCGCTTGAGACATTTGACTTTGAAGCAGCCCCGGATTTAGATGCACGCTTTATTAATGATCTTGCAACTGGAAGTTATATAAAACAAAATAAAAATATTATCTTCTTAGGTAAAAGCGGTACAGGTAAAACCCATCTTGCTACAGCCATGGGAATTGAAGCCTGTGATCATGGTGTTCGGACAAAATTTATAACAGGATGTGGACTTGTAAATGAGTTAACAGAAGCCAGGGATGAAAAAAGATTAAGATTAACAATAAAACGTTATTTTAATTATGGCTTACTGATTATTGATGAACTTGGTTATGTGCCATTTTCTAAAGAAGGTGCAGAGCTTTTATTCCAGGTATTAGCAGAGCGCCATGAGCGCAAACCAATAATCATAACAACCAATAAAGGTTTTGGTGACTGGACAGAGATATTTGGTGATCCGTCTCTTACCGCAGCCTTGCTTGACCGAGTAACGCACAAAGCTCATGTTATAAACTGTTCCTGGCAGAGTTACAGGCTATCTGAAACACTAAAGCAAAGAAAGAAATGACACAGCAGCCCCGGATTGATCAGGAACTCCAGCTGCCCTTCGGGCATCTTCCATTCCTGATCAATCCGGGGCTCTGCCAAAATGAAGATTTAATTATGGACAATATTTTTTTAACCAAGAGGGGTCAAATTTAGGCTGGAACAGGGGGTCATTTTTAGGTTGCAAAAAACACATGTCTTACGTAGTGTATGACTGGCGTAGTTATCCTTGAGATTGATCATCTTGCACCATCCCTTGACCAGACGGCTCACTGAGGGCACTGTAAGCGCCACATTACCAAGCCTTTGTGAACTGAAGAGGTAATCATCAGGCTGATAGCTGTGAGTCATCAAAAGCCCCTTAATGGCCTCATAGACGGTCTTATTTATTGTGATACGGCCTTGGGCCTGCCTGTTTTCCTTTCCTTAAGTGTTAGGTCGTCAGACGGCTTTAGATTGACTACATCGCTCACCTTGAGGCTCACCATATCAGAAGCCCTGAGATTAGTGTTAATGCCCAATGTAAACAGACAGAAATCACGAGGTTTATCAGACAACATCTTCTTGATTAGCTTAATGTCCTTGATCTTTCTGATTGGTTCAAATGTTATCCGGCTATTATAGGTTGGGTGATTAGGATTCTTCCTAGTACGATCTCCAATCTCGTTAAGTTTAAGTAATTTTATGACAATTACTTAGGTGGATAAAACAGGCATGTCAACAAAAAAATGCACAAAGTTTACCAAGACCGCGACATACAGGGCAATACCATTGATATCACAGTTGTTAACTATTATGTATAAGTTAGCAGGTTTAATCAAGGGCAAGCATTAAGGTATAAGTATGAGGTCGATCATAATTGCGAGGAGCTTTCAGTTTACATGAAGGTGCATCAAGACCACCACGGGGGGAAACCTACTGCCCAATTATTAATAATACCCCTTCAGATTTTTATGTGGGATTTAAGAAAGTAAAATATTATTGTTTAACATCTGATGAAGATATATCTGCCTGTCTCTTTGGTTCATCATTATCGAATCTATCTATAAGCCTACTTAACGAATCTTGAAGCTTAGAAACTATGCTCTCGTTGGCAATTGACCTTTCAGCTACTTTATTAATAACCTCTTTATTCTCACATATGTTTTCTTCTACAGTCTTTACTTTGTTGTTTATAGTTGCTGCCCACCAGATACTTGTCGCAATCAAACCAAATACAGCGATTAATATTGTCACAAAAGTCATAACATTTCGATACTTATCCAAAAATACCATTATGCTAAAACTATTTTGATCACCATTAGCCTTGAAAGGTGGGGGTACCTCTTGAGAATTTAGGTCTGATTGCAACAGTGATTGATCATCTTCATCTCGGCTTACAGTATCAGAAGTAATGTTCATCTGGTCTAAATCCACATGACGTCTCTTTAGTTGTTTTTTATAGCTTGAAGGTTTCTTAGATTTCCTACTCATTCTCTAATATCCCACGACCTTGAATCAACTTTTCGAATTCAATTTTTTCTTTTTTAAAAATAGTTAACACTTTGTCTACTTGTTCAGTCACCTTTGATTTTACAAGTGGTGAATAATACCTTTGAACATCGAGATTTGCATTAAATGCTTTTTTACTTGGGTGTTCATTACTAATCCCACTTTCATAGAAGTCATATATTACATTTACAAAATCATCTTTTTTAACATCGGGAGCATTACCCGCTGGAGTAGAGTGTCTATTCTCAAAGTGTAACCGGAATTTTGCAGGGTGCTTCATGTCTTCAAAATTTGTGAATGACTTTATTAATGTCTTACAGGCATCATTATCATCAAAACGATGTTGGACTGCAATTCCTATTCTTCTGATATCTACTATCTTGAGATGCTTATCAATGATAGCCCAGAGCTCTTTGAATTCACTGATTACCTTTTTGTGGCTAAAGGAGGAGCTATTCTTATAGTAACTTTTTTTAAATATGATGTCACTTACAGTGAAAATTAGTGAGTTACCAAGTTTCCGATTATGAAGCTCATAATATTCCTTCCCATTGTCGGCAGCAATTTTAGAATAGTATTCATCAGATATCACATTAGTCCCTCGCTTAGCAAGGATTTCATCGATAATCAACCCAGCGACAGAAGGTAACCTAAATAACTTTGAAGAAGGTCGTAATCCAATAACAAAGTGTTTGATTTCTATCATAATGTAGACCCCCTATATAGGCATATTATTAACATGAAACATAACAATAATCATTCCTTATACACAAAGCATGCAATACCTGTCAAACAAAAAGCTTGCTACGTATATAGGGAAAAACTCATTGCTGAAATATTAATTATACACTTTAAGGTTTTATCATTGACGAAGGGTCTAACAAGTGGTACTAATTTGGTTAGCGTAGAAAACTGTGTGATTTTGAACATATAGGTTTGACAGGGGTCTTGAGGCTGTTTTTAAATTTCCCCCTTAGCTCCACCATTTTGTTTCTTTTAAATTCCTGCTCATAGCAGTCAGGGGTTGAAATCATCAACCCCCGCAGCTTGATCCTGATCTAAAATTATATTTAAGGAGAAAAAGACCAAATCAGGTATTAAGTTAATATCTATTTTTTAAATGTAACAACAAGAAGCCCTCCTACCCTTTGCACAAACAACAATTGGACAGGATTATCTTTTTTAATTTTCTGTAAGACATCAGTATATTCTTTAATGCTTTTAACTCTGATGCGGTTAACCTCCTTTAATATATCACCCTTCCTTATTGATGTCTCTGAGGCCTTACTCTTTGGCTGAACAGCAAGGACAAGCAATCCTTTTTCTCTTTGCGGTATGCCATATTTCTGAGCTGTTTCAGGGTCAATCTCTTTAAACTTAAACCCAAAAGAATCAAATCCGGTTTTTGTTAAAGTAAGCCCCTGCTCCATTTCGCTTCTCTTACCAAGCTTAATATTTTTTACTATCTCTTTCCCTTCTCGAATGACTCTTACTTTAATTTTTTTACCTGCGCCAAAACCTGCAATTGCTCTGCTAAGGTCTTTTGCCGAATGAATTGTCTGGTTATTAATTTCAAATAGAATATCTCCGGGTTTAATTCCAGCCTTGTCAGCAGGGTGACCTTTAAATACATCGGCAACCAGGACCCCCTGCCCTTCTTTAATATTATAATAATCTGCAATCTCTTTGGTAATATTCTGCATTGATATGCCAAGCCAGCCTCGTGAGACTTCACCAGAAACTTTTAATTGCTGTATAATCGGACGGGCAAGATCAGATGGTATAGCAAAACCAATCCCCTGGCCTGATCGTATAATTGCTGTGTTAATCCCTATAACATCACCACTTAAATTTAAAAGAGGTCCCCCGCTATTTCCAGGATTAATTGATGCATCGGTTTGTATGAAATCATCATAAGGACCTGCGCCCAATACTCTTCCTTTTGCAGATACAATTCCTGCTGTAACTGTCTGTTCCAAGCCAAAAGGACTTCCAATTGCAACAACCCATGTCCCTACTTTTAATTGCTTTGAATTCCCTAATTTTAAAGGGATTAGATTATCTGCATCAATTTTTATCAAAGCAAGATCAGTTTTAGAATCCCTGCCAATAATTTCAGCATTATATTCCTTCTCATTGTAGAGCTTCACCTTAATCTTATCAGCATCCTTTACCACATGATTATTTGTAACAATATATCCATCTTGGCTAATAATAAAACCTGAGCCAAGACTTTTCTGTTCGTAATCTTCTTGTGGCGCCTGCCTTAAGAAGGGCTCCATAAAATCTCTGAATAAATCTTGATTCCCCTGGGGCTGTTGATCGAAAAAATGACGAAAAACTCTGCCTCCACCTTTAATAGTTTTTACAGTACTGATATTCACAACTGCAGGCTTTGCTTTTTCAGCAAGTTTACTAAAATCTATTGGGATCATCTGGGTAGAACTGTTTCCCATTCCTTGTACAAGGAATAAAAAGCTAAAAATTATCAATAAACCTGTAAAAGTTTTTTTATTTTTATACATCGCTGCCTCCTAAATTTGTTTTCATTAACCGACTTCTGGTTTATCCGGTCTCAAATCTAATATAATACATGAAGATTGTTTTTAAATGACCTGAACATTACCATTTGGTAATGTAATGACAAATTTACTTCCAAATCCTTTTTTGCTGACAACACTAATCTTACCTCCATGCTCTTTGATAATGGCAAGAGAAAGGCTAAGACCAAGTCCGGCACCTTTTGTACTTCTGGAAGAATCCACTCTATAGAATCTTTTGAAAATCTTTCCTAAATTCTTATTATTTATTCCAATGCCAGTGTCATTGACTTCAATTTCTATAAACTCTTTATCAGTACCTGAAAGAATAACCTCAATACTGTTATCTGTTTCTGTGTATTTAAACGCATTATCTAAAAGATTTGAGAATGCGCGCTGGAGCATTTTTTTATCCCCATTTATTATAATATTATCTTCAATCTGGTATTTAAAATTTATATTGTTTGTTTCCGCCAGAGCCATAAAAAGTTCACAGGCATTATCAATCATTTCAGAGATATTTATGTCTTTAAACACAAACTGGGCATCGCCGGACTCGGCTTTTGAGATTAAAAGCATGGTGTTTATCATATCAAGTAATCTATCGGATTCTTCAATGGTGCTTGATGCCATTTTTCTATAGTCTTCAATATTACTTTGATTATCTATATTCAACATTGTGATTTCTGCAAGGCCCCTGATTCTCGTCACAGGGCTCTTTAGATCATGGGCAATATTATCACCCATTTCCTGCATGCTTGTTATTAATTCTTCAATTCTGTCAAGCATTTGGTTAAATGTTTTTGCAAGTTGATCAAGTTCATCCTCACTACCTGTTTGAGGAACTCTTGAATCAAGACTTGCTCCTGAAATCTTTTTTGCTGTTTCTGTAATTTTCTCAACACCAAAAAGCGCTTTTTTAGCCATGAACCAGCCTATAATTGCAGCAAAAAGGATAATAAATCCCATGGCGCCTGCAAAACCAATTTTAAATATATTTAAAAATTTTGAATACGTTTCCATGGCAAGCCCGGTTTGAAGAATAACTCCCGGGGCAACAAAATCGTATAAGACCCTGATGCTCTCGTCTCTTGAACTTGTTTCGATAGTTTGAAACAGATGCTTTTTTTTTAAAATGACCTGGTTTAATATATTTCGATCAGCTTTGACGCCCTTCCAGTATAGCATATGAGAAGATGCAAAGACCTCACCCGTAGGATATAGCAATCTGTAAAAAACGATTTTTTCACCGGCTGCCCTTGCCTTTGTTATTGCAAATCTGTTTGCTCCATTAATACCTTCCCTTGAAATAACTTGAGAAAAAACTTTTACATTTTCCTTAAGATCAAGGTCAATTTTTTGCAGCATGATTTTATAGATAAAAAATGAGAACATAATAAACATTATAAATGATGAAATAATGAATATTCCCGCATACCAAAGAGTTAATCGGAATGCAATTGTATGTAAAAACCTATAATTCATCTTGCCCTCTTAATACATAACCAGCACCACGGATTGTGTGAATAAGTTTATTTTTAAAGCCTTTATCAATTTTATCTCTGAGCTTACAGATTCTTGCTTCAACAACATTAGTCATTGGATCAAAATTATAATTCCACACATGTTCCATTATCATTATCTTTGAGACAACTCTTTCTTTGCTGCGTAACAGATATTCAAGTAATGTAAATTCCATGGGCTGGAGTTCTATTCTTTTACCAGCTCTTATAACCTCTCGTTTTTGTATATCCAAAAAAAGATCTTCACAAAAGAGTTTTGCCGGCTCAACAATACCTCCTGCTCTTCTAATCAGAGCCTGGACTCTTGCAAGAAGCTCAGAAAAAGCAAATGGTTTTGTTAAATAATCATCAGCACCGGCATCAAGTCCTTTTA
>Ga0255419_10271_pt1 | contig 11393 bp, 11 predicted proteins | sample ANMaggSeSYBR02J3_FD_182658 | JGI IMG/M metagenome (GOLD analysis project Ga0255419, IMG submission 182658) | Sediment cell enrichment communities from methane seep in Santa Monica Basin, California, United Staets - ANME aggregate JGI... | ecosystem: Environmental > Aquatic > Marine > Cold seeps >...
TAGCCTACCTTGCCCTGTGGGTGATTGAGGGTTTTAAGGAAGAAAAAGGTCCCGGAAAATAGTCCTCAATGGGAGGGAGTACATGTCCGCGAAGGTAAATAGTAAAGACACCTTATATGAAGGCAGGGTGTTTAAACTCTTGAGGGAAAATGTTACCCTTGATAACGGCGTCACCGTTGACCTGGATATTATCCGTCACCCCGGCGCATCCGCAATGATCCCCATGTCCGGCAATGATAATGTCATCCTTATCAAGCAATACCGTCACGCAATAGGGGATTTCATCTGGGAAATCCCGGCAGGCACCCTCGACCCGAACGAGACTCCTCTTGAATGCGCAAAAAGGGAGTTAATAGAAGAGACCGGGTTTTCAGCAAATACCTGGCAGAAATTGGGAGAAATTACGCCGGTTCCCGGTTATTCAAATGAACTTATACACATATTTCTTGCTAACGACCTGGTGCCCGCCGAGCAGGACCTGGACAAAGACGAAGTGCTCGATGTTCATGAAGTCCCGTTGGGCAAGGCAGTTGAGATGATTCATGAAGGAGCAATCCGGGACAGCAAAACCATCTCAGGACTCTTTATGGCAATCAACCGGCTGAAAGGAAAATTACCCTGAACCTGAGAACGAAAACGAAGAAAAGACATGCCTGACTCCCTTCAAAACCTTCTTGCCGAACAACCTGTGGAGGCATCCGCGCCCTGTCGTATTGATTGCGGGGGCACATGGGACATCAAGGCAATGGCCCTCCCTATGGAGGGCATAGGGCCTGTAACGGTTAACATAGCCTTGAACCTGAGGACCTCTGCAACCCTTTTCCCTTATAAAAACGACTGGGTAAAAATATCCTCGCTTGGTTTCCCCGAAGGCGAAACGTTTCACAAGGACAAACTCCCTTTTAATTCCCGATTCGGCCTCTTTTTTGCTGCTGTCTCGTATTTTGGCTTTTATGGAGTTGAGGTCCGCATCAGATCCCTGTCTCCGGTAAAGTCGGCCCTGGGCGGATCCAGTACGGCCCTGGTAGCCCTTGTCAAGGCGCTTGCCAAGGCATCTGCCGGACTCGGCAGAAGAAGACTTCGGGCAAAGGAAATTCTTTATCTCTCATATCATTTGGAAGACGCTGTTTCCGGCGGAAATTGCGGTATTCAAGACCAGGCCGCTGCTGTTTATGGCGGGGTAAATCAATGGAAATGGCTTTACGGACAAAGGACCGCCCCCTTTGAAAGGACCCCGCTATTGGACCGGCAGGGTCAAAAGGAACTCTCAAAGCGCCTTTTAGTGGCCTACAGCGGTAAAAGCCATGTTTCGTCAACCACCAACCGCAGGTGGATAAAAGACTTTCTTTCCGGCCGCACAAGACCGGGATGGGTCAAGGTCAACGAAACAGTTCTTCAACTGGCTCAAGCAATTAAAAGACAAAACTGGCAAAAGGCGGCAGATCTCTTGCAGGAGGAAATGGCCATACGCAAAGAACTCACGCCCGAGGCCCTTATTCCGATCACAAAAAAACTGGTGGGCCAGGCAGAGCGCGCGGGGTGCGGAGCCAGGTTTGCAGGGGCAGGTGCAGGCGGCTCCCTGTGGGCCATTGGAGGAAAGAAAAACATTGAGCGGCTTGGGGAAAAGTGGAAAGAGACATTGTTACCGGTAAAAGGCGCTAAGGTCCTTGATTGCGGAATAGATTCGGCAGGGGTTATGTAAAAATGATTCAGTTTTTTTGCTGGAAATAAACAGGCCCGAAACTCTCTCCTTCAAAAATTTCCCTGAATTCCCCCAACAGGGCGTTGGTGGCCTGTTCCACCATAAGTACATCCCCTTCACACATAAACTTCATATCCAGGTCCTCGATGGCCTCTTGCAAGTCCTCGAACTGGGAAAGGAATTCCCTGTTTGCGTACCTGGCGCTGATGGTCCTGTGCACATCGATAATGGTTCCGATACAATTTTCAACCCTGAGACGATATTTTCTATTTAAATCCATATAGGTTACTTCGCTTCGCTTTATGCCTTCCCCACCTCCACGAGCAGATCCATGAGTACCTTGTAAAATTGATCGTTCGCCGAAATACCCCGCTTTAAGATAGACGTAAGTTTGTCCATGTCTTCCCGGTTTATGACCATGTTAACGCTCATGGCAAAGGCCGTCATATTATCCATGGTCTTGAAGGCATCTCCTATCAATGCAAAGAAGATCCTCCTTCGAACAGACATGGAAAGATGATTCATGTACTGGAGAACAGGACTTTGTGCCATTTCAACGCCTTCAAACCTGTCGGATAATACTATCAGGTCAAAATGGTGAAGTCGCAGCGTACTGACGGCCTTGCGGGTGTTTTCCGCCGACACATATTTGTAGCCCAATTCCTCTACAGCCGCCTTCACCGCCTCAACTTCCTGAGGGTCATTTTCTAAAACAAGTGCCAGTTTTACCCCTTCTTCAAAAAAACCGAGACCTTCAACATCTTCTGCTCCGGATGCGGGCCGGGCTTTAGGTTGTGGCGGTTCAGGCTCTTTTGGGGCCTCGGAAACCGGCTCTTCCGGCTTCTGCCCTGGAGGTTCAAGGGTCAACTTGTTTTTGCACTTGGGACAACTTATGATCGTCCTTTTACCCTTGGGTATCTTTTCATCCGGGATATTCAGCTTGGCCTTACATTTCTCGCAGACGACTTCCATAAAAATCGCTCCTTACATAAATCCTTCATTTTCGTCTTGCCCGTATTCCTCATCCATCGACAATTCTTCAATGTCCGTGGTCTTTTCTCCCCTGGCGGCCTTGACCGAATCAAGCGCCCTGCCTACAATGGCCTTTCTGGACGCATAGCTCATTGCCGTATCTTCCGATATAAAGCCCTTATTAAAGAGATCCGCAATGCACTGGTCAAAGGTCATCATGCCAAACGCCTGGCTCCCTTCAATAATTTCATAGAAGCTCGAGTCCTCTCTCTCACCCTGCAGGATCGTATCCTTGACCCTCAGATTTGACCCCATTAGTTCAAATGCAGCCACTCGCCCGCCCCCCTCCTTGGGTAGAAGACGCTGACAGGCTATCCATCTTACCGTATCCGCAAGTCTGATCCTGATCTGTTTCTCTTCCACCTGATCAAACATACCCACGATCCTGTTTATGGTCTGACCGGCGTCAACCGTATGGAGGGTGCTCAGAACAAGATGACCGGTTTCCGCCGCGGAAAGGCCTATCTCAACCGTCTCCCGGTCTCTCATCTCGCCAACCAATATCACCTTGGGGGCCTGCCTGAGCGCGGCCCTGAGACCCGATGAGAAGGCGTCAAAATCCATACCCAATTCCCGCTGGTTAAACGTGGCCTTTTTCTGGGAGTGCACATATTCCACCGGGTCTTCAAGGGTCACCACATGAACGGAAGATTTCTCATTTATCTCGTTCAAGACGGCTGCCAAGGACGTGGTTTTGCCGCTTCCGGTTGCGCCCGTCACCAATATGATCCCGTTTCTCTCCCCTGCCATCTTGAGAAATGCCCCGGGCAGCTTCAGTTCTTCAACAGTGGGGATCCTGGTGGCCAATTGCCGCATTACAATGGAGTAACAGCCTTTTTGAGAAAAAATATTGACCCTGAACCGGGCCTTGCCTGCCAATTGATACGAGGAGTCACACGATCCTTCTTCAAGAAGAGTCCTTGTCAGACGCCGGTCCCCGTCTATCAGGTTGAGGGCAAAAATCTCAGACTGAAAAGGCGTGATCCTTTCAACAGTGGGGGTGAGCGGCACCTGCATCAACTGTCCGGATGCCTCCACCTGAAAGGGTTTGTCTACTGTCATATTGAGGTCCGACACATTGTCATAGGACTCCAACATGCTCGTCAGGATGTAATCTATCTGTTGTTTTCGCATGGCCTCATCTCCGTAATTTGAGAGAGTAACATTTCAATTGCTTGTTAGACTTCCGTGAAGTCGGACGGGGGATTCTTCATGAAAGGCAAAAACAGCTGTTTTTCATTGGCCTTTGTATAGGCATCGTCCGCAAGGATAATCTTCTTTTTCAGGAGTTCCATGATGGCATCGTCTAAGGTCTGCATGCCGTATTTCTTTCCTGTCTGCAGCATTGAAGGAATCTGGAATGTTTTCCCTTCCCGGATGAGGTTTCTCACCGCAGGGCTCGCAATCATGATCTCAAGGGCGGCCACACGGCCGCTTTTGTCCCTGCGCCTGAAAAGGGTCTGGGCCACAACGGCCCTGAGACCGTCGGACAACGTATTCCTTATCTGCTCCTGCTGGTTCGTCGGGAAGACCTCGATGACTCTATCCACGGTCTTTGCCGCGCTTGAGGTATGAAGCGTACCAAAGACGAGGTGTCCGGTGGATGCGGCCTCAATAGCTAATGAAATGGTCTCAAGATCACGCATCTCCCCCACCAATATAATATCAGGGTCTTCCCTGAGTGCCCCTCTTAGGGCCGCGGTAAAAGATTTGGTGTGAATCCCCACCTCCCTGTGGTTCACTATCGCCTTGTCACTCTTGTGGACGAATTCAATGGGGTCTTCAACCGTGAGGATGTGCTCCCTCCGCGTAATATTCGCCTCATGAACAATGGCGGCCAAAGTGGTGGACTTGCCGCTGCCCGTGGGGCCGGTGACCAGGACCAGGCCCCTGGGTAATGTCGCCAGTCTTTTTACAACAGGTGGAAGGCCCAGTTGATCACACGTTAGGATGTCTGAAGGAATTTCCCTGAACACAGCGCCCACGCCATATTTCTGCTGAAAGAAGTTGGCGCGGTATCGCGCCAGGCCAGGTATTTCATAGGCGAAATCCACATCCCCCGTCTCCTCAAAAACCTTGACCTTGTTCTCGGGGGCAATCTCATACAGCATGGCCTTGAGACCGTCATTTTCCATCGCCTTATATTTTACCCTTTCCAGTTCCCCCCTGATCCGCAGTATAGGCTGCTGGCCGGAAACTAGGTGGAGATCCGAAGCTCCCTGTTCATGCATAAGCTTAAAAAAGGCGTCTATCTGTGCCATGATTCCCTCCCAAAAGGTTTAAGGTAAAAAGGACATAGGATCATTAAAGAGCTATTATAAGCCTGTTATTATACACAGGATCAACCCTTATTCAACACAAAAATGCCGTCCGGACACATACCGGGAATTCATCCATGCCACACAGGGCCAATATCCCGGGTTTTTTGCAGGAATCCGGTTTTTTAGGGTTTTTGTTGACAATAGAAATGCCATTAGATAAATTTTCCGAAAGCAGTACCTGAAATGGCAGGTGATCCTCATGGTGAAGGACATCTAACCACAGGCCGTTCTTTATAAAATGAGAAAGATTCCTTCAGAAGGCGCCGCCTGGATCATCGGACAGCTTGAGACCTTTGGAAAATGCTCAGTTTTGTTCAAGTTCAAGGAAGGCGAAAATTTTAACCACAGGAATACATTGAGTATTTCGAGGATTAAAATTTGAGCGTGACGCAGAAACTGGGCAAAAGAGGGCGTTTTGCAAACGTCTCAGCTAAGCCAGACCGGGACGGCGCAAACTCAGGAGATCAATTGAGACGGAAAGCTGCACTTACATTTGCTTTCCTCAAAAAAATATGGTTACGCTCAAAAAAGGTCTTTCGATTCCACTGAAGGACCTTTTTTTTTAAGACTGGGATTTCAATTGATGGACTCGTAAAAGGTCCATCAATCCCGCACAGCGGGAAGGTGGGATTCCGGCTCGCAAAGCGTCTTTTTACGAGGTTATCTCAATTAACAGGGCAAAAAGGAGGAACACATGGACCGTAAGAAAGTTACCATCGTAGATCTGCAAAAGAAAAAAGAGACAGGCCAAAAAATCACTATGCTGACTGCCTACGACTATCCCACAGCCAGCCTGGTAGATCAGGCCGGGATAGACACAATACTCGTGGGTGATTCCCTGGGCATGGTCATGCTGGGATTTGAGTCAACAGTGCCTGTTACAATGGATGATATGATTCATCACACTAAGGCCGTGGTAAGGGGCACCAAATACGGCTTCATTCTCGGAGACATGCCTTTTATGTCTTATCAGATAAGCATAGCCAAGGCCATTGAAAATGCGGGCCGCTTTATAAAGGAGGCCGGATGCGACTGCGTAAAGCTTGAAGGTGGAACAGAGATGGCCCCTGTAGTCAAGGCCATAGTGGATGCCGGAGTACCGGTCTGCGCCCACATCGGGCTCACCCCTCAGACCGCAACAAAACTGGGCGGTTTCAAGGTCCAGGGGAAAGACGCGGAAAGCGCCAAGGAACTTGTGCAATCGGCCAAGGATTTAGAAGAGGCGGGGGCCTTCATGATTGTCATGGAATGCATACCCGATCTCCTGGGTGAAAGGATTACACAAGTACTTGGGATACCCACCATAGGCATTGGTGCGGGAAAAGACTGCGATGGACAGGTCCTGGTCTACCATGACGTCGTGGGACTTTTCGAGAGGTTCACCCCTAAATTTGTAAAGCAGTATATCAACCTGTCGCCCAAAATAAGAGAGGCCCTCATTCAATACAAAGAGGAAGTGGAATCAGGCGCATTTCCCGGACCCGAACACAGCTTTGCCATGAAAAAGGGAGAGGCGGAAAAAATTTAGATGAGCTGTTCATGGGAGGAAAGAACCTGGAGGTCTCTTAGAGGAGAAATCTAATGCATTTTTTAGTCGTAGGACCCGGAGCCATGGGTTGTCTTTTTGCGGCCCGCCTTAAGAAAGCGGGCCATGTGGTGACCCTGCTGGATTACAGACCAAAGAGGGTTGACCACATAAATGAACATGGGATCCGTGTGGAAGGCATAACCGGAGATTATGAAGTCCTGGTTCCTGCCGTGACGGGAAAAAGCGCTGAAATACCCGATGTGGTCCTGATCTGCGTCAAGGCCAACCAGACCCGGAAAGCGGCAAAGGAACTAGCTGCCTGGCTTGATTCCAAGGCACGGGTTCTTACCCTGCAGAATGGTCTCGGGAATTTAGAGATACTTGAAGAAATATTCGGGAAGGACCGCGTCCTGGGCGGGGTGACCGCCGAAGGCGCCACGCTGTTAGGCCGGGGCCATATCAGGCATGCCGGGCAGGGAGACACCGTTATCGGTCCTGAAGGGCCTCCCGAGGGACCGGTATCGGAAATAGTTTCCGCCTTTAGAGAGGCCGGTTTCAATATCCGACCGGCAAAAAACGTGAATGACCTCATCTGGGGCAAACTCATTATCAACGTGGGAATCAACGCCCTGACAGCCATAACCAGGCTTAAAAACGGCCGCCTACCCGATATTGAGGGCACAAGGCTTATTATGGAAGAAGCGGTAAGAGAGGCCGTGTCCGTAGCCCATGCCAAAAAAATCACACTCCCCTACCCTGACCCTCAGAAACGTGTAACAGAGGTCTGTCTGGCCACGGCTGAAAACATTGCGTCCATGCTCCAGGACGTGCTAAAACAAAAAATTACTGAGGTTGCCTTCATAAACGGGGCAATCGTCCGGGAAGGCAAGGAACTTGATATTTCCACACCCGTAAACCACACCCTGACCTGCCTGGTCCAGGCCATCCAAGAAACATATGATGAAAGTGTAAACCGCAAATGACAAAATTCAAAGACCAAGCCCTTGCCTGACGTCACAACTATTATGCCCTTGCCTTTTCTTTTCGTACGCATTAAATCATTGTCAAATCCACCCCCCTCTACCCCCCTTTCCAGGGGGGGAATCTTGTGGAATCCTCTTTGCCAAGAAGGGGAACCTAAAATTTGGTGATACTGTATTAATTAAAACCGCACGGATCTTCCCCCTTTCATAAAGGGGGAATTAGGGGGATTTTTTGTCAGGTTCTGGAAACAACTATATGTCCATCAATCTCAGAATATTTAACACCCTTTTTTTGGCCGTGTTCGTAACGGCCATGGGCGCCGGACTGGTGGCCCCCCTGCTCCCGGTCTATGCCCATGAATTGGGGGCAGGCGCTTTTCAAATCGGGCTCATCTTCGGAGCCTTTTCCCTGACGAGAAGCATTTTTGTTCCATATTTTGGCAAGCTCTCCGACCGGAAAGGGAAAAAGTCTTTGTTGACCGTAGGGCTCTTCATCTATTTTTTGCTTTCCCTCATTTACACGACTTCAAAAAGCGTTGAAGCTCTTATTGCCCTAAGGCTGGGCCAGGGCTTCGCATCGGCCATGATCCTCCCTGTTGCCCAGGCCTATGTGGGTATAATCACGCCCGCGCATAAAGAGGGCCGTATCATGGGTCTTTTCAACATCTCTCTCTACGGAGGTCTGAGTTTAGGCCCCCTGCTGGGAGGGGTGGTCACGGACTGGTTCAATATTCAAGTGTCCTTTTTGAGCATGGGTGTATTGATCTTTTTCGGATTTCTCCTATGCCTTTTTTTTCTTCCCCGGGAAACCAGATCCGAAATAGAGGCTTCCGTTTCTTCAAAAAAAGCCGTATCATATCTGAGGCTCATAAAAATCCCTTCTGTTTTTTCTCTCTTTGTGTTCCGGGCCTGTTTTACTACCTGCATAGGCATTACCTGGACTTTTCTGCCTTTCTTGGCAAGTACCAGTATGGGCCTCTCCAGTTCGGCCATCGGGGTCCTGGTGATGGTCAATGTATTTATAGCAGGTCTTTTTCAGGCACCCATGGGGTATCTGGCCGACAGGTTCAGCAAAAAAATCCTGGTGACGACAGGGGGAATAATAGCTGTAGGGTCTATCCTGTATATCAATAGGGCCTCATCATTTGGCGAGCTCGTCCTTGCCAATGGATTTCTTGGCTTGGCCGGGGGCATATCATTTCCCGCAATCATGGCCCTCGGTGTGATAGAAGGGAGACGAACCGCGGCCATGGGTTCACTGATGGGTCTTCTTGCCTTGGCTCACAGCCTCGGCATGCTTGTGGGGCCCCTGCTTGCGGGAGTGCTTATTGATCTTTTTTCTATTGGAACTATCTTCATTGCCGGCGCTATTATTATGGGCGGGGGTATAGTAGTATTTTTGAGGAATAATTAGCATCCATCCAGAAACAACCAATTTCCGGATGGAGCTTTCAGCGGTCAGCGATCAGCACTCAGCCAAAATCTTTTTCTAATGTCTTTTGCTGAAAGCCGAAAGATGATGGCTGATAGCGCAAACCCAAAAATATTAGTTTCTGGATGAGCACTAAATAGTATGATAGAATGCAACAGCTCTATAAGTAAGTGCGTTAGTATATAATGGCGGGGCATGCCGGTCGTTATTCAGGGGATGTCTGCATAAATTCGAACTCCCCCAAATATTGGGTAGATACTATGGAATCATCGGCGTTTATAGAAATTGACATGTTTCCTGAAGAAGTGAGCAGTCTGGACCATTGGGAGGTCGTTCACTTCAAGGGGGTATTGGAGGAAGTGGCCGACGAATATCGTTGCAGTCTCGTACACTTTGAAATTGATCGGGGGTCTGTGACCTTTTCCTTTGACAACGATGAACTGATGGCGAACATCTTAAATATCCTGCAAGATGACAGCAAAGATAAAGCTTGACCATATCGCGATAATACTCGCTCAGCCCCAGATTCCCGAAAACATCGGGGCAGTAGCCCGTGCCATGAACAATATGGGACTCAGCAGACTTGTCCTTGTGAATCCGAAGAACCCGGACCTTTCCCGGATTCAAAAAATGGCCACGGGCAGTTCTATTGATATTTTGGAAAAGATGGAAACCCATGAAGATATGAAGGAGGCACTGGGTCCGTACCACTATGTAATCGGGACCACGGCCCGTATCGGTTCTCACCGTCCGGCCATGACAAAACCTCGCCATCTGGCCCGTGATCTCATCTCAATATCTCAAGATAACCATGTCGCCATACTTTTCGGACCGGAAGACCGGGGTCTGTCCAACGAGCAACTCCGCTATTGCCATTCCATTGCCACGATTCCCACGGCACAATTTTCCTCTTTGAATCTTGCGCAGGCCGTAATGATAGTCTGTTACGAGATCTTTCAGGCTTCCAAGGATAAAGCACCCGAGTTCGCACCCCGCTTTGCCGACAAATTCGAGTTAGAGGGCATGTATGACCATGTCAAGGAAGTATGCATGAAAATCGGGTTCATCAACCCCCAGAATCCCGAGCACTGGATGCTCAATATTCGACGTTTTCTGTCCAGACTCCCCCTGAGGGCCAGGGAGGTCAAGATTATCAGGGGCATTTGCCGGCAGATCGACTGGTACACGGAACAGTTGGAAAAGATAAGGAAGGGAGAGAAGTAATATTGGATCATCTCCCGATTACTTGTAGTTGATTGAGGCAAAATAAATGGGTTATCTCCCATTGAACAGGCGTGAACCCATAGGGTTCAAGGGGTCGAGGATTCAAGGCCCGCCCTGTCGCGACATGGTGATTACTTAAAGTATAGGCTAAGCTTCATAATGATGATAGTCTATTGACAATATAGTAGGGTTAATCGGTCTGGGCCAGGGATTCAAGTGAACTACTATAAGGATTACAAAGATTTGAAGCTGTTGCAAAAATCATACGAACTCTGTTTAGCGATATATGGAATAACAGCAAAATTTCCAAAGGAAGAAAGATACGGTACCTTCTCCAACTAAATTGGAGGAGAACCGTAATATTTCAGGTATAACATCAGGTCTCTGAAACGGGCAATGAGGATCTCCCCGCAACCCATCCCGTGGAAAACGCGGCCTGCAGGTTATACCCGCCCGTATCGCCGTCCATGTCCAGCACCTCGCCTGCAAAATAAAGGCCCTTTACCAGACGTGAAGCCATGGTGCGAGGGTCTACTTCTTTTGTATCAATACCACCGGCAGTAACGATCGCCTCAGTAAAGGGCCGGTATCCGGTCACCTCTAAGCGAAAATCCTTAAGCCAAGTTCGCAGCCGTTTGCGCTCCTGTGCCGTGATCTGATGCCCGACCCTGTCAGGTGAAATACCCGTCAAATCCATACACACGGGTATCAGTTTCCCGGGTAGCAACTCCTTTAGCAGTGTGCGAAAGTGTCTCCTGCCATGGGCATCCAGGTCGCGCAGGAGACGGGCATCCAACTTGCGCCGTTCCAGGGCCGGTTTCAGATCAATTGAAAGGATCACGTTCAGGCCTGATCTTATGGCGTCCACGACCTGTCTGCTCAGGGTGAGAATGATCGGCCCTGAAAGCCCGAAGGAAGTAAAGGACATCTCACCAAACGCCTGTGCCCCTTTTTTTCCGTTGATCCATACGCGGCAGGTTACATTCCGAAGATTCAAGTCCTGCAATCTAAAGGCAACATCGCCTGCTGTTTCCAGGGGAACCAGGGCAGGCCGGACGGGGACGATGTTGTGACCTGCCGATTCGGCCAATCCATACCCGTCACCGGTGGAACCGGTATCAGGGTAGGATGCACCCCCGCAGGCGATGATTACGGCATCGGCACGATAGAC
>Ga0255419_10272_pt1 | contig 11391 bp, 10 predicted proteins | sample ANMaggSeSYBR02J3_FD_182658 | JGI IMG/M metagenome (GOLD analysis project Ga0255419, IMG submission 182658) | Sediment cell enrichment communities from methane seep in Santa Monica Basin, California, United Staets - ANME aggregate JGI... | ecosystem: Environmental > Aquatic > Marine > Cold seeps >...
TCTGTTTTGATTTAAAACTGTATGAGCGAGCCGGGGATTGCCTGCTGAAAGTTTATGAGCTCAATGAAAAAAAGGACCCTTCAATCCTTTACCATGCATCCGCCTCTTACATTATGGCAAAAAAAGAAAAGAAAGCATTACCTTATTTGGAGCAACTGATCTCAGGGGAATTTGGTGTTCCCAAAACCCGGTGGCTGGAAGCATTATTGAATGTATATTTAAATCTCGGGTTAAAAGAAAGAGCCTTTAAAGTTGTCCATCGTTTAATTAAGAAAGATGAAAATAATCCATCCTACTGGAAAATCCTTGCCCACCTGCATCTGCAACAAAATGATTATAAAAAGGGAGTGGAAGCGTTTACCATATATTCTTATCTTAACCCCTTGAAACGGGAAGAAACAGTTCTTCTTGGTGATCTCAACCAGGCTATAGGGATACCGGTTAAGGCTGCACAATATTTTGAACAGGTATTAAACCTGGAAGAAAAAACTTATTCTTTGGATTATGAGAAGCTTGCCTCGGCTTATCTTGCAGCCCACAAGCCCCAAAAAGCCGGAGATGCCTTAGCGAGAGCACTAAAGAAAAAGCCAAGCTTCAGGCTATGGTTTATGATGGGTCAGGTGCTTTATGAGGAAGAAAAGTATGAAGATGCTTATCATGCTTTCAAAAAAAGTGCGAGCCTAAATAAAGAAAATGGACAATGCTGGTTCATGATGGGTTACTGTGCCTTGCAAATGGATAAGAAAGAAAGAGCCAAAGCGGCCTTTCAAAAAGCGGCTCATTTCCCACAGCAGCGAAAAATGGCACGAAAAATGTTAAAACATGTAGCCTTGTGGAAAGAGAATTGAGTCTGATTACTGGGATTTGGGAAAAAAGTAGCAGGGAATATTCCCATACGCTTGGCAGGTGAGGGGGAAAGGCTGAAAATAGCTTCATTGGTGGACGGATAAACTTTTCAGGATCGCATCTTTGCATAAGGCTTAATGAGCGACCCTGTTGAAATCAATATGCGCGGTTTCGCTTTGAGTTTCAGAAAAGACGAGGCTGCGATTGCTATAGATGAAGGGAACTTACGCGTTCAGGGGATCGAAAGTACAGTATAGGTTACGTCTCGTTGAGGCTTGGATGGAGAGGGATGGCTTTTCCTAAAAAAAGCTTGACATAAAAAAAGGGACAACATATATGTTTTGGTGAAACGAAAATATTTTTGTTCTTCATATAAATCGCTCTGGTTGCGCACTTGCAAATTGACATAAAAGAGGTGCCGGCTTGGGAAGAAAAAAAGAAAAAATGCTTTAGCCAGGTTTTATGTTCAAAATAAATGGCGATAATAGTGACGGTTCAATGACTCCGGAAAATGCACTTATAAAGAATGCTCAAGAGCTTCAACGTTTGTTTGATGAGCATCACCGGTTGCTGCGTTCCGCAACTTTTCGGGACTGTATTACAGTGAAAGGAGAAATATGTTTTTGTCACGATTGCCCGTACAGGCGCAGGTTCAAAGAAACGCTCATCAACACAATAGAAACACTTGAAGAAACTCGCAGGAGCTTTAAATCGAAACAGATTGAGATATTGAGGAGGCAATTGACAGCGATTTTATCAGAAGAAATTTAGCAAATAAATAATTGGCAATACGTGCGGATGTCTTACGGTCTCCCGTCATAATTGAGCTGGAGAAAGTGAAGGCGTAACTTGTATTCGGTTTTGGGTTGCGCTTTTATTTTTGCGCTTTGGTAAAACGGTTCTAAGAAAAATGGGAGATAAGACAATGATGAAAAAAGCAAGAGTTTTGTTATCTGTTTTTGTTTCGCTGATTTTTGCCATTTATACAGCTTCAGCGGTTTTTGCACAAGACAAAAAGATGGAAGAAATTGAAATCGAAAAGGTGGTCGTTACCGCTACCAGGACCGAAAAGGATATCATGGATGTTCCGACTTCGATGTCTGTTGTTGATGAAAAGGATATTGATCGCACTGGAACAAACAGCACTCCGGAACTTCTTCGTGATATTCCGGGTGTGTTTCTCTTTGACAATGCGGCTGCCGGGGCAAAGAGAGTAATGATCCGTGGCGAATCAGGATCGAGAGTACTTATCCTGATAGACGGGCAGAAGATTTCCGAACAAAAATCGATGGACGGAGCGCCGATATTTATCGCTCCCGAGGATATAGAACGTATCGAAGTGGTAAAAGGACCTGCCTCAGTGCTCTATGGTTCCGAAGCTATCGGGGGTGTTGTAAATATCATCACCAAGAAGGGAGGGGATAAACCTGTTGGATTAACTTTAAGCGGCACATATGACTCATCAACGGACGGCGTTGCAGGATATGCATCTGTTTTTGGAACATTTAAGGGGTTTAGCTACAGGCTTTCAGGCAACTATTCAGACAATGATGACAGGAAAACCCCGAAAGGTAAACTCGACAATTCCGCGTACGAGTTTAAAGACGGCAACCTTTTTTTAGGCTATGACTGGGAAAACATATCGATAGGCGCTAATTACCAGCGTTATGAAAGCGAGATAGAAGTGCATACACCGGCAGATACAATAAGCCCGCCGCTCACCGCTTTTGAGCTCGATTTGCCGGAGTGGGACAGGGAAAAGTACGGTGTCTTTTTTGAAGCCCGCGACATAAGTGATTTTCTTGTAAAAACCAGGGCCGATATTTATTACCAGACTACATACAAAGAGTTCCAAAACAATATGGATTTATTTATTGATCCTCCAGGTCCCCAATGGATTGACACCAAACTTCGTATCACAACGAAAAACGACCAGGATGCTTATGGAGGTACCCTTCAATTAGACTGGATTCCCTTTGAAAAACACTACCTCATTACAGGACTTGATGTTGTGTTGGACTACCTTGATGCTGACCAGCGCCAATTCGACACAACAACAACTGCAATACCCCCTGGCACAACTGTAACGGATGACCTTTTTAATGATGAAGCTAACATGAAGACCTACGCCCTGTATGCCCAGGACGAATGGAATTTTATAAATGATTTTGTCCTGACAGCTGGTCTCAGACACACATGGGTCGATTCAGAACTGGAAGAGACAAACGATCCAAGCCTTACTGAAGGATCAAGTGATGATACCAATCTCACAGGAAGCCTTGGCCTGGTATATTCAGGTATCGATAACCTGGCACTTCGCACTCTGTATTCTCAGGGTTACCGGTACCCTAATCTGTTGCAGCTTTTTATCGGTACAGTACACGGGAGTTCCGATCCTACATTTGCCAATCCTGATCTTGATCCCGAGACGTCCGATAATTTTGAAGTGGGTGTTCGTTTTGACAACAAAGATTTTCTCCTTGACCTGGCAGGGTTTTATTCATCGGCTGATGACTATATTACAACTGTTGCGGTAACAGGAGGACGTCAGTTCGATAATGTTAATGAAGCCACGACATACGGGGTTGAGATGCTGGCGCAATATACCTTTGAATCTGTTGAAATTACACCATATATTAATGGTACCTGGATCCAAAGAAAATTCAAGACCGATGCGGGTTCAACAAGAGATACCGGCCTTCCTGACTTAAATGGTCGCTTTGGACTTCGGTACGAAAAGAATCTTGAAATTGTTTCTGCGTTGTGGGGAGATCTTTTCGTTCGGGCAGCTAATGATGCTGATGAAGAAGACTTAAGCGATGGAACCGTGGAACATTTTGATGAGTGGGGAACATTAAATCTGGCCCTGGGAGTTGATTTAGGAAAACGCAGTCAATATAAACTGAGCCTGGAACTTAACAATCTTTTGGATAAGGAATACACACCTGCCACTGAAACCCTTATGGCAGCCGAACGGCATGTTGTTGTTAAGTTGAGCGCCACATTTTAGTTACGTAGAAATAGAGGCTGGGAGGCCTGGAAGCTAAAAAATCTCCTGGCTTTACAAACTTTGTGGTGAATAAATGTAACTTAGGTGGATAGGCTGAAGGTCCCGCGCAACGTGGGATTAGGAAAAAGCGCATTTTAAAGCTATGTTTGATGCAAGAATCACATTCCGCCAAAGTACTGCAATCGTACTTTTCTGACCCCTTCAGCCTTCAGCCTAAACAGCTTCAGCCTGACTACGTGAAAGGAGTAGAAAAAAGATGGTACAATCCGATTCGGCGGCTGCCAATTCTAATGGCATGATAACGTCGGCGCATTTGCCCAAAAAACGATACTGGCAGGTCCGGGAATTAATTGTAATCGGAATATTTGCTGCATTGATAAAGGTTTCGACCCTCTTGATTGCCATAGCAGGCGGCGGTATGAATCCTGTTACACTGGTTTTAAAGAACATTGTTGCAACATCTTTGCTGGTTGTGCTTCTTTACAAAGTCAGAAAATTTGGCGTGCTTACCCTGTTTGTCATGGTCAGCAGTGTTGTCTCTTTGTTATTAATGGGCGGTAATATGATAAATAGCGGTAACATGATAACTGTGCCGGGCCTGCTCATTGCAGGTTTTATCTGCGACTGTCTCATAGTGGTTGCAGGCGGATACAAGAGGGCTTGGTCTCTTGTTGCCGGTGTCGGGCTGTTTGACTTTTTATCGCGGGCCATTGCACTGGGTTATTCATATCTGACATTCAGGGAAGAACCAAAACTTTTCATTATAGGTGTGGTTATTGTAATGATTGGGTATTTGGGCTGTATTTTGGGCCTGGGAGGCGGTGTGTTTTTTGTAAAGGAGTTAAAGCATGCAGGAATTATCAGGGAATAGTAAGACAACATATCCGGACAAATCTATTCGAAGATTAGATGTCCGTACGAAAATGGTAATCTGCCTTTTAAGCTCGGTTGTTGTTATTGTCTTAAAGGGGGTTATCCCGCTGTCCTTTCTTATGGCTGCAAGCCTTGTCTATGTCCTTTTTCAAAAACGGTTCGGTGTCATGCTGATCTGCTATGGCGCTGTCGCGTTGATGGGGTTGATGGCCCTTTTTTGTGTTAGAATTATGGTTGTGTTTATACCTGAAATGGGTCAATTTGACCTTTCCATGTTTTTTGTTCCATTTCTCAGGGTTACCATACTTTTAAATGTTATTCTCGCACTGGCCCTGTCTTCAAAAATCCAGGATATCCTTACCTCTTTAAGATCTCTTCATCTGCCTTTGTTTATTTATCTGCCTGCTGCGGTCATGATTCGCTTTATTCCAGGTTTTATTGATGACATAAAGCTGATCAACCAGAGCCTTAAAATAAGAGGGTATCGCATTAATCCGTTCACTCTTACATTTCGTCCGTTTCTAACTACAAGGTTGCTGTTCGTACCGACTGTAATAAGGGCATTGCGTGCTTCCGATGAACTGGTTGTTGCTGCGGAATTAAAGGGCGTCGGTTATTCTGAAAGGATATCTTACTATAAGACAAACAGGTTTTCAGGTTTCGATTATTTTATCGGCGCTGTGGCCATTGTTTTTTTATCCTTTGCCTGCCTGCTTGAACACCAGGCAAAGCTTTTCGTTTGAGAGGTCACTTAAGTTTAGATGATTCGACTTGAAAATGTGTCATATACATATCCGTTTCAAAACCAAAAGGCATTGGAGTCCGTTTCTTTCGAACTAAGGCCGGGAGAAGCGGTTTTGTTTACAGGATTAAGCGGCTGCGGCAAATCAACCCTGGTGCGCATTATAAACGGCCTTACGCCTCATTATTATAAAGGAGAGTTGACAGGAAAGGTTTTTGTCAACAAAATAGATAATGCCAGCCGCGAAATACATGAGATTGCCGGTGACGTAGGGACATTGTTTCAAGACCCGGAACATCAGTTCTTTGCCCTGAATGTCGATGACGAGCTGGCCTTTGCCCATGAATGCCGCGGTGTGGACCCATCCGAGATCAGTGCTACCGTTCTGAAGATGGTTAAGCGGTTTTCATTGAAAAAGGTCATTCAATCGAGAATCTTTGACTTATCTGAAGGGGAAAAACAAAAGGTGGCCCTTGCCTCGATCATTTCCCTGAAGCCCAAAGTCATTATTCTTGATGAACCATCAGCAAATCTTGACCCGGAGGCTACAGAAGAACTGGCATTAATTCTTGCAGAATTGAAACAGGAAGAAATAGCTATAGTAATTGTTGATCACAGGCTTTACTGGTTATCCAGGCTGATTGACAAGGTTTATGTTCTCAAAGACGGCAGGATTGCTGAATCAGGCCCTTACTCAATTTTAAAAGAGGATGCGATTCGCACTAAATATGGTTTGCGTAAAACAAAAATCGCTTCCTCAAAGATAAAGCTGCCTGATGCGTTAGAGACCAAAAAACCTGGATTCAAAGTTGATGATATGAGCTTTTCCTACAACAGGAACGGGCAGGCTTTGTTTGAAAATGTTTCGTTAAGGCTACCCTTTGGAGAAGTCATTGCCATTGTTGGAGGTAACGGCGTCGGTAAAACCACTCTTGCCAAACTTCTAACCGGTCTTCTCAAGATGTCTTCGGGGAATATTTTCCTGGATCACAGAATAATTCCCCCAAAAACGTTGCTTAAAAAATCGAGCATTGTATTGCAGAATATGGACCATCAGTTATACATGAAAACCGTGTGTGCTGAACTTGATGTTGCCGCCAGATTTCTGTTTAAATCTGAACGGGAAAAAATAGCCAAGGAGTTATTGCATAATTTCAGCCTTGACGAGCTTGCCGCTCGGCATCCCCAATCTTTATCAGGAGGCCAGAAGCAGAGGCTTGTAATAGCCTGCGGTTTGATCAAGAATCCGGATATCTTAATTCTGGATGAACCCACAAGCGGTCTTGATGGCATGAATATGAAAACCATGTCTAAAATGATGAAAGAGTTTGCCGGACAGGGGAAATGTGTCCTTGTCATTACCCATGATCTTGAGCTTATCGCAGAGGCGTGCAGTTATCAGATAAGACTTCCTTTACGCAGGTTCTCAGGTTCACAGTTCACGGTTCACGGTTGAAAAGCTAAACTTTCTGATATTAAAAAGATGATACCTCAGCAGGGATAACACGCATGTTTCACCCAACCCGCCTTCCAAAGTCTTGTACGGCGGACAGGTGGATGAAAGAGGTTAATCTGGGTGTTGTGCTATTAAGTGATAGATGTCAATAGTTATAACCATTGAACCTTGAACCCAGGAAAGGAAGGTCATAGAATGAAAAGTCTTGTGGTATATTCGAGCCGGACAGGAAACACAAAAAAGGTGGCTGAAGCTGTATATAAAGCCTTACCTGATCCAAAGGAAATCAAAAGAGTTGAAGATGCACCGCCTGCGGACGGATATGATTTTATTGCAATGGGTTTCTGGATTGACAGGGGAACGGCAGACGCCGGAGCCGGAAAATATATGGCCGAAATGAAGGGGAAAAGGGTCGGCCTTTTCGGCACCCTTGGTGCTTATCCTGATTCGGACCATGCAAAAGATTGTATTAACAATGTAAAAAGCCTGATGAAGGAAAACGATATTTTAGGGACATTTCTTTGCCAAGGCAAGGTAGATCCGGCTTTGATAAAGATGATGGAGGAGAAAATGAAAGATGACCCTCATCACGCAATGACACCGGAAAGAAAGGCTCGGCTCGAAGAGGGCAAAAAGCACCCCGATGAGACAGACTGCCTTAATGCGCAGAAAGCTTTTAAGGCTATGGTTAAAAAAGTTAACGACAGCGATGCATAAAACATCGGGCAAAGGTCACACATACAGACCTTGTTAAGTGGTTAAGTAGTTGAGTTGTTAAGTTGTTATTATAATGATCATATCTATTATTTGCTTGAAAATTGGACATCCGGTGCTTGAAAAGTTATAACATTTGGAAATAATAGTAATTATTATCCTACTCAACTACTTAACCATTCAACTACTTAACGAGGTCTACACATGGAAATCTTATGAGAAAAATGACCCTGGAAGAGATAAATCAGGCCCTGAAACAAGGCAAATGAGCAACCATATGTTCAGTAACACCGGAAAAGAGTCCGTATGCCATAGAGGCTACATATTTTCTTTATGAAGAAAATATAGGTTTTATGATTAATCCTAAAGGGACTACGGCTGCAAATGTATCCGTAAATTCCAATGTGCTGGTGAAAATCACCTTCGCAAATAGAAATCTGTCCAGGTGGGCGGGGATTTCCTGTTTTGGTACAGGCTCCTTTATTAAGGATAAAGAGAAGATCTTGCAGGGCTGGGAAAAATTGGGAGATATTATGCAGACCGATTACAGCAAAATTGCAGAAAAATTTTGCATAAACCCTGACAGGTCGCCCTTTTTCAGAGTCAAGATAGATAGCATGACCGGTCGTTGCAGCGCAAAACCATCCGAGAGCTTTGATTTTAAAATGTTTGAATGATATTTGATGAACTCGTAAAAAGTATCACCGATGGCTAAGTAGAAAGTTCCATATACAAGGCGCAGTGGTTTTTCAGAGACGAGGCAATACAAGTAGTATGTCGAGTTTCTGAAAAACCGTTGCAACGCAGTAGATGGGACTTTCTACGACGCCATCAATATTTGATGAAAGGATAAAACTGTGGAATGGACTCCTGAAGCAAAAGAGGGTTTAAAAAAAGTACCTCCGTTTGTTAAGAATATGGCTAAGAAGGGGGTGGAGGCTTATGCAAGAAAAAAGGGGATGGTCACTGTCACGCAGGAAATTCTTGAAGAGGCCAAAGATGTCTTAATGGGAATTGGTGCTAAGAAAAACAGTAAAAACTCAGATCTGAATATCGGTTATAACAGGCGCCAGACAATGCATCTTACAGACGAACAAAGATTCTTAGCTAATGAAACCGATGATCCACTCCATGAAGCGTTTGATCGTAAAATGGCGGTCCATGCCATGCCCAAAAATGATCCGATACCGGATGATCAATTACAAAAGCGCTGGTCAGAAGCTATGTCTGAAAAGTTTGAAGAGCAGCCTGTACGTACCATATATATCCATATCCCTTTTTGCCAGGGGCACTGTCTTTTTTGCGGCTTTTATCAAAATGCGTATAAACAGGATCTTGCAAAGCAATACACAGATGCACTTATACACGAGATGGAACTTACAGCAAAAGAATCCTTTATCAAGTCTAAACCCTTTCATGCCGTATATTTTGGCGGGGGAACTCCGACCGCTCTTACCGCCGACGACATTTTACGACTGGTCTCAACTGTAAAAAAGCTTTACCCCTTGACCAATGACTGTGAAATTACTTTCGAAGGACGGTTTTTTAATTTTGATAAAGATAAGATCGAAGCAGCCCTTGCATCAGGCGTAAATCGTTTTTCTCTTGGAGTTCAGACATTTAACAGTCAGATAAGAAAATCCATCGGCAGGAAAGAGTCCAAAGAAAAACTAATTGAAACATTAACTCTTATTCGTGAGATGGGCAAAGCAACTGCCATTATAGATCTTATCTATGGCCTTCCCGGCCAGACACTTGAAATATGGGAAGAAGATATTGATACATATCTTTCCCTTGATATTGATGGCTGTGATCTTTATCAACTGAATGTATTTACCGGCGGACCTCTGGAAAGGTCGGTGTCGAAAAAGGCGCTGCCAAAACCGGCCACCCTGCGTGAGCAGGCCGATTATTTTGTTCGGGGTATAGAAATGATGGAAGCCGCTCACCAGCGACGCCTTTCCCTTACTCACTGGGCTAACAATGCCAGGGAAAGGAGTCTTTACAATATTTTCTCGCGTGGACGAAGTGAATGTTTACCGCTTGGTTCAGGGGCGGGTGGCTGGCTTGGAAATCACATGTTTTTTTTAGAAGGAGATTTAAAAGACTATCTCGTAGCGGTCAAAGCAGACAAAAAACCTCTTTCCATGGGCTTAAAAGGAAGTGAAAAGAATCTGCTGCTTAAAGATATTTCCTACCAGATAGAGCTTGGCTATTGTGATCTTAAAACCCTGTCATTAAGACATAATCTGGATATTTTAAACACTGTCGGGCCTGTCATCTCCCAGTGGGAGAAGGTAGGCTTAATAAAACTTACCAACGGATGTATTTATCTTACCAGACCGGGGGAATACTGGGCGGTCAATCTGGCGCAAATTCTTATCTATTGTCTTCAGTTATAATTATTTTAAAAATACGTTTACCCTGCAATTTTTATTTTCCAATTCACCAGGTTTAAAACCTTCACTTTTAGGCGAAAAGCTCTATCGGATATGATGCTGGCAGCTGGCACATTTTACCACCCACTCGCTTCCTTCGTTCGAGACTCAGAGCGCGCAAAGAAGAAAAATTAAGCATGGCAATAAAAATATGGCGCGCCGAATAAATAACTTGACAATCATAAGCCAAGACATTATTATTTCGGTATGCCAAAATAAATAAGGGAAAAGGCAATCGGTTGTATCTGCCAAATAACAACCGGAAACAGCCGGAGCTAAATAACGAGGCTATTTTTATGATAAATTTGCAAAAGAACGTCGGTAGTTCATTTCCCATACGCATGGCAGGTGAGGGGGAAAGGCTGAAAATTGCGTCATTGGTGGGCGGGAAAAATTTCCAGGATCGCATCTTTGGCATGGGGCTTAATGTAGGTGCTGAAATTGATATACTGCGAAATGTTGGGAACGGACCGGTGCTGATTGCCCTCAATGGGTCTCGCCTGTTTTTAGGGGGAGGAATGGCTCATAAAATTAATGTTGTGCCGATAAAAGGTTAAAATCAAGGAGGATATTATGGAGATCAGCTTACGTGATTTAGAAGTGGGAGAAAAATGCAAGGTTGTCGGATATACAAAGGGTTCTACGTCTTATCGTGGGAAACTGCTTGCAATGGGGCTTACCAAGGGGACGGAATTTACCGTTGAACGCGTGGCCCCACTGGGTGACCCAGTAGAAATAAATGTGCGCGGTTTCGCCTTGAGTCTTAGAAAAGACGAGGCTGCGGCTGTTATGGTGGAAAAGGAGGTTTAAGATGAATGATTACACTATTGGCGTCGCAGGGAATCCCAACTGCGGCAAAACAACTTTGTTCAACGCACTTACCGGTGCCAGACAGCGGGTAGGAAACTGGCCTGGAGTCACCGTGGAACGCAAAGTCGGAGAATACACACATACCGGCAAAATAATTGAAGTGGTGGATCTGCCTGGAATCTATTCGCTAACCGCAGCGTCGGTTGATGAAGAAGTTGCACGGGATTACATACTATCCAAAGAGGCTGATATCATTGTCAGCATTATAGATGCATCCAATCTGGAACGTAACCTGTATCTCACCGTCCAGCTTTTGGAAATGAAGACTCCGCTGGTTATAGCGCTTAATATGATGGACGTTGCCAGAAGCCGTAAGATCGATATCAATGTTGACGAGTTGTCCAGTCGTCTGGGTTGTCCCGTTGTTCCGATTGTTGCAACAAAGGGCGAAGGGATTGAAGGACTTAAATCCGCTATCAACCAGGCGGCGACAAAAAAAACA
>Ga0255419_10274_pt1 | contig 11366 bp, 9 predicted proteins | sample ANMaggSeSYBR02J3_FD_182658 | JGI IMG/M metagenome (GOLD analysis project Ga0255419, IMG submission 182658) | Sediment cell enrichment communities from methane seep in Santa Monica Basin, California, United Staets - ANME aggregate JGI... | ecosystem: Environmental > Aquatic > Marine > Cold seeps >...
CATCAACTACCACCGGACTCAATACAATGAACGACACCGCAAAACCCCTGATGGTACTGGGAACAGGCTCACATGTCGGCAAGAGCATAGTAGTTACAGCCCTGTGCCGTATTTTTGCCGAACAAGGCTTTAATGTGGCACCCTTCAAGGCTCAGAATATGAGCCTCAATTCCTGGATAACAGACAACGGCGACGAGATAGGCATAGCCCAGGCAATCCAGGCAAAAGCATGCGGCATCCCACCCACAGCAGACATGAACCCCATCCTGTTAAAACCCAAAGGTGACCGCCATTCCCAGGTAATCATAATGGGCCGGCCGTATGCAGACCGTAGTGCCGGTGACTATTATGAATCAATTGAAGACATGATGAAGGTTGTCGAGCACGCATACAATTGTCTGGCCAAACAACATGCCATCATTGTGATCGAAGGGGCAGGGGGTGCCGCCGAGATCAACTTATACCACAGGGACGTGGTCAATATCGGCACTGCCAGGCTGCTTAAGCCACCCATCATCCTTGTGGGTGACATCGAGCGGGGTGGTGTGTTCGCCAGTATCTACGGAACCCTGAAACTACTACCCGACGACATCGCACCGCTGGTTCGGGGCATCATAATCAATAAATTCAGGGGCGACCCCGCAATACTGGAACCGGGCCTCAGGGAACTTGAAAAACTGACCGGTGTGCCCGTTCTGGGCGTCATACCATATACCAAACTATCCATTCCCTCTGAAGATTCTGTCTCGATCGCAGACAAAAAACAGTCATACAACAAAGATAACGGCCTTGTGGATATTGCAGTCATAAGGTTTCCAAGGATATCAAATTTCACAGACTTTGAGCCCCTGGAGCAATTATCGAATATAAGGTACGTTGAGCCGGGTGACGACCTTGGTCGGCCCGATGCACTGATATTACCAGGCACCAAGAACACCATTGATGACCTGAAAGTGGTGCAGGATAGCGGCACTGGTACCCGGATTCTTGAACTTGCAAATGCGGGCATCCCGGTTATCGGAATATGCGGCGGCTACCAGATGATGGGCAAGACCATTACTGATAGCGGAATCGAGGGGAGCGGTGGGAGTGCAGTCAGTGTGGACGGACTTGGGCTGCTTGATATTTCCACGGATTTTTCAAAATATGAAAAACAAACAGTCAGGACCAAGAAAACCGTAACAGGTAACGGCCCCATCCTGGGCAGGATCAACAAACAGCAAGTAGACGGTTACGAGATACATATGGGCATGTCAAGATTACATAGTAACACACCGGCCTTTGATGACGATGGTTGTGTCGATGTGACCGGATTAGTGTGGGGGACATACATGCACGGTCTATTCGAGAATGAGAACCTGAAATGTGCATTCCTGGAGTATCTCTATGCCAGGCGTGGACTTAAGTACAGCAGCATAAGAGACAGGATCACATACACAGACCCCTACCACCAACTGGCAGAGCACTTCCTGACACATGTGGATATGGAAGCCGTCGAAGGCATGGTAGGCTCGTCGAAGGCATAGTAGGGTGAAGGTATGGTATGCTAATCAGATATCGTTTGCCAAGCATGCAACCGCATATGCAGGGAATACTTTTGAAATATCCCTGCCATATTCTTCAAATAGCAGGGTGCAAATAAGTCCGGCATGCTTCGCCGCATCACGTACTATAAACTCGCCCAGTCCTGCTCCCACCACAGTATTGATGTCGTGTTGTGATGCCAGTATTCCCAGTGCCTCTGCCAGTTCATCCCTCTGGTGGTCATAAACCTGCCTGGCGATATCCATAATATCATCAGGATCCAGTTCGGTGGTATCTGCACACACTACCCTGGCCAGGCGTCTTGCAGCATCCTTTTTGATCTTCCCGCCAGAATCGGCTGTTTCGCAGGTGTAATCCTCCTGGCTGATATTTCCCAGCAGCAGATTGGCGTCTGCGGTCTGGGCGAAAAGCTCAGAGGATAATCTATAATTGTTACCGCCCAGCTCGATCAGATTCATCAGGGCAGCAATATTTGTGCGGAGTATGCCCCTGTATAATAGTTCATGGCGCCCAAGCCGCTGGAAGTCTGTCGTACCGGCCAGGGGACGGCCGTGCTTTACCGGAATAAGGTCGGTAGTTGTGCTGCCCACATCAGCGAATATGCAATCACGCTCCCTTCCGGCCAGCAGGGCTGAAGCGGTCCAGTTGGCTGCGGCCAGTGACCTGATCTCGCCGCTTGAATCTATGAACTCGCCCCTGTTATTCAAGTACAGCGCGCCTGGGAATACGGCATCTATGGCATTCATGATGAAACTGACACCTTGTTCTTTATCTGTAAAACAATCTGCCAACTCCCCTGTCATGACCACTCCAACCTTTGCGGGTTTGAGGCGGTGTATGATCTCCCCTAATACTTCGGGCAGGCGGGTATCTTTCCACAAGGGAATATAATGTAGTTCAGTAATCTGGCCGTCATGTGAAGCTATCTTGGTATTGGCGCCGCCGATGTCGATGCCAATAACCGGACCGTTCGGGTTCATACCTGTCCTCATTATCTAATATATGTTAATTATTACCAATTGTGCCAGACACATCCAGGAGCAGGGATAAAACTCATCTTACCTCGATAATATTAAATATGTTTATAGCCTGTTAAGTCCGTTATACCTCAGATATTAATCACGTATCTGATCTTAAATAATGATAATAATCCCATAAAGGAGATAATGAATGGCAGATTTCCGTATTATAATTTCAGACAGCAAAACAGGATTGGCACACCAGATAGAGGTTTCTGGCAGCCATGCTAATGGTTTCATTGGAAAAAGTATAGGTGATGTAGTAAGCGGGGACGTTGTAGGTCTTCCGGGCTATTCCCTGAAAATAAAGGGCGGGACTGATAAGGGCGGTTTTCCCATGCGCAGTGGTCTTCCCGGTTCACCCAGGCGAAAGATACTTGTGACTGGTGGAGTAGGTTTCAATTCGCCTGTTAAAGGTATGAGACGCCGCAAGACCATGCGGGGTGAAGAGATTTCATCTGATGTCAGCCAGATCAATGTGCTCGTAGAGGAATACGGCAGCAAGTCCATTGATGAACTGCTTGGCGGCGGGGCCGGGGGAGAGGGAGCAGACGAAGAGTCAACGGAAGAAGAAGCTGCAGAAAACGTTGAGGAAGCGGCTGAAGAATAATCAGGACGTAAAATAACTTTTTTTAATGACCGGTAATTCCGGTCACAGCATCTTTATTTTCACAGTACATAAAGTATATTTGTCCCACCTTTCTCGTTCTAGTAGCTGTACTTTTCTTTTTAAGATGGATTGGACTGAAAAATAGCATGGGGCCCGGGTCGGGAATCGAACCCGAGTCGAAGGATCCACAGTCCTATAGGATAACCCCTACCCCACCCGGGCACAGAATTTTTGGTAGGGAGAGTGGTGCTTATGGATGCATTGAAATAACATAAAGGTTTTGATGCAACGGCTCTTCTGTGTGCATAATTCAAGCCCAGTCCAGGGATTTTAACCTATTACAACAATAAAGAATAAGTACTTTAATGCGCTATTAGGATACCCTGCAGTCCCGTAGGGTAGAGGTCAATCCTGCAGGCCTTTGGAACCCGAGACTCTTTGTGAGTCGAGGATGAGGACAGCCCGCGACGGCGGTTCGAATCCGCCCGGGACTATTATCCAATCATTTGCAGAACACCATCGTGCTCCGGTAGTGTAGTCCGGTCAATCATTCCGGCCTTTCGAGCCGAAAACTCGGGTTCAAATCCCGGCCGGAGCATATTTTACTTTTTATATACCTCTGATAAAAACCTGGAAATATCAATTCTTCCAATCTTCATACTCGCCCGGACTACCCGGACTACTGGGAAAGTTCACCCAGGACTTTCCTCACAACATCCCCATCGGCAGGATAACTTTTCTCTTCAATTACAACTGCAGGCAGTTCCTTGATATGATACCTAAGCACTGCATCCGGATGCACAGTAGTATCCAGTATACTGAACCTTGCACCGAACTCCCTTGCAGCATTTTTAATGGCTTTGCTTATATCAGGCGTAGGGTCGGTAGACATCACAGCAATCCCACAGGTGCAGTCAACACGCTTGTATTCAAGTTTCTTAACAAGGATTACTTCCAGTTCTCTGGTCACAATCTATGTATTAGTCATTGAATAGATATTACTTTATTCCAAAAAGTGAAAATGTGAAAATGAAAAAATAAAAAGAACCAGTCTGATAGTATAACTAACACCAATAATAAAAAAAATACTAAAAATGGTTATTTCCCAGGCACCGTTCCCGATGCCAGGGAATTAAAACTGAATTGAATTAGTCAGTTTAATTTTATTCTACTTTCTCTGCAATTGCGAATTTTCGCATTACCTTATTGATCCTTATAGTAATCTCATCACCGACCTGTGTTTCAGGTACGAAAATGACGAAACCTTCAATTCTTGCAATACCGTCGCCTTCTCTTGCGAGGTCTTCAATCGATACATCATATGTTTCTCCGGCTTCTACCGGAGCACTTTCTTTAACGTTTCCGAACAAATATTACACATCCTTAAATTACAATTATAAACTACCCTAAGCAGATTCACAGAAATAGTAATAGTAAAACAATTACCGTCACAAGTGCCACTTATAAAATAGCTTCTAATCAAATCCTCTTATGTTCTTTCAATATATAAAACTTTGCAGAAAAGGTTGTATTGCGTTACTTTTAATTGTCCAATTCCAAATAAACTTGAGAAGCCATGTCGTCAGTATTTCATCTACCTGGATTTCTATACATTTTCTTACTTTTCGTGGCTATATTTCACACCATTGTTATGCCCATAAGTGATATTTTGTATTGCACTCCAAAAGCGATCGTCATATTTGAAATAGAGAAACTTGGTATTGAGTTGAATGATAGGCAAAGAAACGCTTTGAAATCCGCTTTCATGAAAGGGTTCATAAATAATCAAATTTATAGAACGGTTAACGGTGTATCAGATGAGACCTCAAAACGGGGATTGTCTCAACATGTTGAAAGGGGTCCTAAAAAAAGGGCAAAGGCAGATCAACAAAATATATACCTACTGTTGGCGATTTGAACATGAGTGATGGAAAATGAACAAATTGCCAAAAATATCTTACACTACAAAGTGATTACCATTAGAACTATAGTAACAGGCGGCGCAGGATTCTTAGGGTCGCACCTTTGTGACCTTTTACTTTCGAAAGGACATGAACTCATCTGCATAGATAACCTTGTGACTGGCAATACAAATAATATCGATCACATAGATTCGGACAGGTTCACCTACCTAAAACACGATGTCACAAAACCGATATATTTCGGGGACAAGATCGACTACATATTCCACCTCGCATCCCCTGCTTCCCCTATCGATTACCTTGACCTGCCCATCCAGACGCTCAAAGTCGGAGCACTTGGCACCTACAACATGCTCGGTCTTGCTAAAGAACAGGGCGCCCGCTTTTTGCTTGCATCCACATCTGAGGTCTACGGCGACCCGCTTGTGAACCCGCAGTCTGAAACCTACTGGGGTAATGTGAACCCGATCGGACCGCGCGGGGTGTACGATGAGGCTAAGCGGTATGCTGAGGCGATTACAATGGCGTATCACAGGTATCACGGTATAAATACTCGGATCGTGCGCATCTTCAATACCTACGGGCCGCGCATGCGTGCAGGTGATGGGCGGGTGGTGCCGAATTTTATTAACCAGGCTCTGCGTGGGGAGGATATTACTGTCTATGGTGACGGAAACCAGACGCGTTCGTTCTGCTATGTGTCTGACCTGATCGATGGGATCTACAGGTTGATGATGTCGGATTGTGCGGAGCCTGTGAATATCGGGAATCCGGATGAGATGAGTGTACTGGAGTTTGCTGAGCGGGTTATTGAGGTTATCGGGAGTGGTTCACAGATTGTTTTTGAGGAGTTGCCTCTGGATGATCCTAAGGTCAGGAGGCCGGATATCGGGAAGGCGAAGGATGTGCTGGGGTGGGAGCCTGAGGTTGGGTTAGTGGAAGGGTTGGAAGTAACTGTGGAGTATTTTGAACAATCTCAACCGAACAGAGTATAATTTCAACGAGCGTTGAAAAATCCTGCATCCTGTAAGAACATTAGGAAGTTAAAAGGGGGATAGAAGTACAAGTTCTATAGAGCATGTCCCCTGGGTGCAACACCCACTCACCCAACAACCAACATAACCAGTTTTCGAAAGTTTATTAATCAAACAAGTGAATTTACTTTTGTTCATATCATGATATTTGCTGACACAATAGCCAACTACTGGCCACAGTGGTTGTCGTGGAACGTCGCAACACCGATATTTATCTTTATAGTCATAGTTGCAACCATCTTTTTTTCCAGGCTGGCTGACAAGCTTCTTCAGGGTTATTTCAAAAAGGCCAGCCTGAAACTGAGAGTGGACCCCACAGGTTACAGACTGCTGCGGCACCTTGTTGTGGCCGCCATTTACATTGTGGGTCTTATAGTTGTCATATCCAGCGTCCCCCAGCTTCGCACACTTTCTGTAGCATTATTCGCAGGTGCCGGTTTTGCAGGTATCATTATCGGATTTGCAGCGCAGAGTACACTTGCCAATATTATGTCAGGCATATCACTTGCAGTGTTCCACCCCTTCAGGGTAGGAGATATTGTCACCATCCATAATGAGTACGGTACAATCTCTGACCTGACACTGCGTCATACCGTAGTGGTCACCTGGGATAACAGGCGTCTCATTATTCCCAATTCCATTATGAGTGAAGAATCTATCATAAACTGGTCAATTGAAGACCCCACTGTAATATGGCCTGTGAACATCGGCATTAGTTATGATTCGGATATCGACCTGGCCCGGTCCATCATGGAAGCCGAAGCCAGAGATCATCCCAATGTCATGGATCACTACGAAGTCAGCCGGATACACCTGGAGGTGACAGAAGGCAGCGAGGTTAAAGTCCTACTTACAGAACTGGGTGATTTTGCAGTAAACCTAAGGTTGATGATCTGGGTCCGTGACCGAAGCCTGGCTTATTTTACAGGCTGCGAGTTAATGGAATCCATCAAGAAACGATTCGATGTAGAAGGTATAGAAATTCCCTTCCCATACCGCACCATCCTGTATAAAAAAGATATGCACCCCAGTGCTGTACCGAAGCAGGAGGATGAGGGTCCGGGAACAGGTGCAGGAACCGGCGCAGTAACAGGCGTAGGTACAGGCGGGCTGCATTTCCAGGAAACCAGCGAACTGTCCGGTGATTCCGGTGATCCGGATGAATAGTGAAGAAGTATTAAATCCTTTTAAAGAGCTTGTCCAGGTCTGACCTGCTAAAAGTAACTACAGTTGGCCTGCCGTGTGGGCATGTATGCGGATTTTTAGTCCTGTACAATTGGGCCACCAGGTTTTCCATTTGCTCCCTGGTCAGTGCGGCCCCGGCCTTGATAGCACCCCTGCATGCAGTACTCTTGTACACCTGCTCTGATATGCCGGTCCCGTCCCTGACCCTGCCACCAGATAATATATCGCTTATAATATCATGCACCACAGTAGTATCTTCCAGCTTGCCCAGGATATGGGGCACTGCAGTCACTGCAAAGGAATCGGGACCGAACTCAGAAACGATAAAACCTGCCTCTTCAAGATGTGGGATATAGTCCTTTATCAGCACCTTTTCCTTTGAATTTAGTTCAAGATTAACAGGTGTTATAAATTCCTGCACTCCCCTATCGCCTGATTCCAGCACCTGTTCGTACAGGATGCGCTCATGGGCTGCATGCTGGTCGATCAATACCAACCCATCCCCGCTCCGGGCGACAATATATACATTGTCCACCTGGCCCAGTATCTGCAACTCAAGGTGCGGCCCCGTTTTAGTTACCTCATGAGTCTGCGCCAGATACCTGTCAGTACGGGTAAGCCTGCGCTGGGTATCTGTAACCGGCACCTTGAACTCGGTCTGTATCTCACTGATATTCTGTACTTCGGTTGAAGGGGCGGGATATAGTTTCGTTTGGGTTACCGCCTCCTTTGCTTCAGGCACCAGTTCAGTCTCGGATAGTATCGAACCCACAGCTTCTGACACAGCATTCATCAGGGCAAGTTCATGGCCGAACCTTACATGCTGCTTTGTGGGATGTACATTTACATCCACTTCCGATGTATCCAGTGTGATATTAAGCACAGCCACCGGATACCTGCCCCTTGGCAGCATGGTGTAATATCCCAGGCTAATGGCGTCGCTTATTGTTTTTGACCTGACCGGTCTTCCATTTATAAAGAATGCCTGGTGGTCCTTATCACTCCTTGTAAAGCCTGGTTTTGAGATATATCCCGATATCTGCACAAGGTCATTTGTGAAATTTACTGGTATCAGTTCCCTAGCAATCCCAGGCCCGTAAATGTGCACAATAGTATCGAACAGGTCACCTGATGCAGGGGAGCGAAACAGTTCCCTGCCGTTGTGTGAGAGATAAAATGATACATCATTGTGGCCCAGTGCGTTCCTTGTGACCACGTCCACAATATGTGCAAGTTCGCTCCGTCCCTTTTTCAAAAACTTCCTGCGTGCGGGAGTGTTAAAGAACAGGTCTTCCACCACAATGGACGTACCATCGGCTGCCCCTGCATCACCCATACTCACCACCTCGCCACCGTGAACCACCACACGGGTGCCGGCAACCTCACCGGGACGTTTGGTGGTAATCTCTACATTTGACACGGCAGTAATGGATGACAGGGCCTCGCCCCTGAACCCCAGGGTCAGCACCTTTTCAATATCATGGGCATCCCTTATCTTGCTGGTGGCATGTTTTAAAAAAGCGATAGACACATCCTCCCGGCTCATCCCGCTACCGTTATCAGTGACCTTGATGGACTTGATGCCGCCGCCCATAACCTCTATCCTGATATCTGTGGCACCAGCATCGATCGAGTTCTCGACCAGTTCCTTGACAACAGAACCCGGGCGCTCGATCACCTCACCTGCCGCGATCTTATTGATAGTAGCTTCATCAAGGACATGTATCTTATTGATGGTAGCCTCATCAAGAACCTGTATCTTATTCACTGCCAGCATCTCCACCTGCCTGTTTTTTCAGTTCATGCAATTTGTTGAGCGCTTCCAGCGGCGTCATGTCATCAATATTTAATTCTTTCAGGGTCTCGACAACCGGGTTAGGCTGTAGGGCTTCGCTGCTGCCCGGGTCGAACAGCATTAACTGGGTGTAAGTTGCACTGCTCTTTCCTTTATGTCCAAGGCTTTCACTCTCTACTTCACTTAGTACTTCTTTGGCTCTCTGTGTAACTTTCAGGGGCACTCCGGCCAGGCGTGCTACATGGATACCGTAACTTTTGTCAGTGGCCCCGGGTACGATCTTTCGTAAAAAGACCAGGTCATGTCCCTCTTCCTTTACAGCAATGTGATAATTCTTGACCCGCTTCAGGCTTCCTTCCAGGCTTGTCAGCTGGTGGTAATGTGTGGCGAACAGGGAGCGTACCCCTACACGACCCCTGTTATGGATAAATTCAACTACAGAGCGGGCGATGCTGTACCCGTCAAAGGTGCTGGTACCCCTGCCGATCTCATCCAGCAGGATCAGGCTCTTATGGGTTGCATTATTCAGGATGTTTGCGAGTTCCACCATCTCTATCATAAAGGTACTCTGCCCGCTTGCCAGGTCATCGAATGCCCCGACCCTGGTAAATACCCTGTCCACGATACCAACGGACGCATATGATGCAGGCACAAAGCATCCTGTCTGTGCCATGATAACGATGAGAGCAATCTGGCGCATGTAAGTGGATTTACCTGCCATGTTGGGTCCTGTGATGAGCAGGAACTGGTCGCTGTTGCAATCCATATGGGTATCGTTGGGAACAAACCCGCCCTGTACGGAATTCTCTACAACCGGGTGGCGTCCGTCCCGTACCAGTATCTCGCAGCCGTCATTTATCTCTGGCCTGACATAGTTATTGTTCACTGCCGCTTCGGCCAGGGTGATGATCACGTCCAGTTCGGCTATGAGCCCGGCTGTCTCCTGTAGTCCGGCTGCCTGCTGTGCTATCTGATCGGTGATCTGGGTAAACAGTTCGTATTCAAGGGCCACTCGTTTGTCGTTGGCTGAAAGTATCATTGCCTCCTTTTCCTTCAGTTCAGGTGTGTAGAACCGCTCGGCATTGGTCATGGTCTGCTTCCTGATATATTCATCAGGCACCTGGGACTGATTGGCCTTTGTCACTTCTATAAAGTAGCCGAACACTTTGTTGTATCCCACCTTCAGCGACCTGATGCCGGTACGCTCCCGTTCCTGCTGTTGCAGTTTGGCCACCCACTCCTTGCCGTGTGCGGTCAAGTCGTTAAGCTCGTCCAGTTCGGGCTTGTATCCTGCCTTAATCATACCGCCCTCGCGTACACTGACCGGCGGCTCGTCCACTATTGAGCACTCCAGCAGGTCGTTGAGGTCAGCGAAATCGCTGAGTGAGTTGTTTATGGATGAAAGGATATCTGAGCTGATACCTGCTCCATTAAGTGCCGATTTTATCAGGGGCAGGGCGCCCAGTGAAGTGCGAAGTGCCACCAGGTCCCTGGCATTGGAATTGCCGTAGACGATACGTCCGGTAAGCCTATCAATGTCGCGTATGCCTTTCAGGAGTGAGCGCAGGTCATAGCGCAGCAGGGTATTTCCGGACATTTCTCCCACACCATCCAGTCGCCGGTTAATGTCACCCACAGATACCAGGGGTTGGACCAGCCATTTTTGCAGCCGTCTGGAACCCATGGGTGTACTGGTGTGGTCCAGTACTTTCAGCAGCGTGGAGTTTGTACCTCCGTCACGCACGTTCTTGACCAGTTCCAGGTTGCGCAGTGTAACAGCGTCCAGTACCATGAACTGGTTTTCAAAGTACGTCCTTGGGGTCTGGATATGGTCCAGTTCCCTCATCTGGGTATCTCTGGCATAGGCGAGTGCGGCACCTGCGGCCGTAGTGGCAGCGGGCAGGTCCGCAAGTCCCATTCCCTCCAGTGTGGCTGCGTGAAAGTGGTCCAGCAGGCGGCGCCTGGCAGTACCTGGTTCGAATGCATCTTCCTCGTATTGATGGATGATGAGCTTCAGGTTATCTTTTAGCCTGGCTGTAAGTTCGCTTTTGCTGTATAGTTCTGGGGGCACTATGCACTCGGCAGGCCGCATCCTGACCGCTTCACTCACGACAGCGTCATAGGGTGCTTTATCTTCCACCTGTGTGGTCATGAACTCGCCAGTGGATATATCTAAAAATGATATGCCTAAATGGGTATCATGGCGGGCCACAGCCATCAGGTAGTTGCTGCCCGAATCAGAGAACATGGATGAGT
>Ga0255419_10275_pt1 | contig 11359 bp, 7 predicted proteins | sample ANMaggSeSYBR02J3_FD_182658 | JGI IMG/M metagenome (GOLD analysis project Ga0255419, IMG submission 182658) | Sediment cell enrichment communities from methane seep in Santa Monica Basin, California, United Staets - ANME aggregate JGI... | ecosystem: Environmental > Aquatic > Marine > Cold seeps >...
CCCATATGTTGGATGCTATATTTGACTTGTGGGGCAGCCGGAAAATAGACGATCTTTTGCACAAACTGAATAAAGACGTTGCTGCAACGCTCTCTCGATTAGTTTTCTCTCAGACTTCTTCACCTGAGAGAATTACCTCTGATGAAAAATATAGAGAAGAATGGGAGCAACTTTGGGGTGAGTGGGAGGAACTTATCTATGAGGTCGGCGACGAGGAGGGGAGATATGTAGAGCAGGAACATCACTGGGAAGCGCCATACTTTGACGGGTACTCGTTAGCTGTAGATCTGGACAAAGTTGCGGAAAAGATGCTCCCTATTATGGACAAAATATACAAACTGGGAATTGAAGACAATAATCTGTTTGAGGAAGAACTTTCAACTATTGATTACCATATAAAGGAATATCCCGAGTGGATGGGTGCAGAGGATGAAGGATGTTATCTTAACCGTGCTGTAACGCAATGTGTACTCAAGTGGGAATGGCTCGCTTCAAAATCTGCCGCGCCGTTCGTTGAAAGGATGATTGAAATAGAAAAAGGACTGAACCTTATTGGGCTCGATAGAGATGCTTTTACTGATTTTTTTGACTCGTTGTCCGAAGACGATAAGAAACAAGTCTATGAGCATATTACCTCTAACCGCACAAATTCGATATGGGAAGAAAGGCTCAACTCGTCCAGTTCTCGATGGCATCAGATATATCACAGCTTTTCCGAAATCTTTAATCCTGACACGTATCTTGATACTTGCCGGGCATTGCTTCATGAAAACTGGCACTATGGTTTACCACTCATCGATGATCTATTGAAAAAGAATAAGCATTCTGAAGCGGAAAAGGTCTATGAGCAAACCATTGTCAGCTATGCTAAACAAAGATCGCGTGAAGACTGGCAGCCTGAAACATGTCTTTTGATCTCTTTGTTGATGTATGGCTATGGTTCTGCTGATGATACAGTTATCAAGCTTTTGCAAGATTGGATTCAGGTTGCCGATAAATTAAATATGGCAAGTAAAGCTGATTCCTTAAAGTTACAGCTTGTTACATATCAAAACCCATACCATTGGGATGCAGTTACAAGGGTATTTCAGGAGATCAACCATCATCCTTTCTCAAGTACGGCAGCAAAACTTATCAGCCAGTGGCAGCAATTTGTTTTAACCATTGATTTAGGGAATAGTTTTAGTAATGACAATGAGTCTGATGATTGCTGGATTAGATGGTTGATGGAGGCTGGTTTAGATGAAGGAAAAAATGAAAAATGGTTTGCCAAGAAAATAAAAACCTGGCTGGAATCTTTCTGCCGGAATTCTTCAATTCAATTCCGGAAGCAACAAAAACACATCTCCCTTCTGACACGAGATATATGCGATATATATGTACTTAAAAAGCGCCACCATAACTTGTACAAGATCGTGTCGATGAGTACAAGCGGATATAAAGGTTCTGTTGCGAGTCGGCAGGCATGGCTTAAAAAGATGCATGCTGACCAATTTATACCGCTTATTATAGAATGCTGGAAGCAGAATGTGGTGAAATTATTGCCGGACCCATCCCATGCCCAGAAGTCGGTTTATGAAGAACATGCTCTGTGGCTCGCAGTTGTAAAAGAACAAAATTCATCAGCCTATCAAAAGGTTATTGATAAATGGAAAATAGATCACAAGAGAAGAAAAAATCTTTGGAAAGCAATTAGAGAATCGAATTTGGCTGTTTAGCAAAGAAACAGGGAAATATATTATATATCATGGAAAGGAAGTTCCAGTTGTTTAGGAGCGTTGTCAATATCCTCAAGGTCTTGCCGATTGACTGCCTCTTTATTTAAAATTCTCACAAGCTTTTTGATGCATGGCCTGCCAATAACCCACCTCACTTTTCAATTCCAGATACCCTTTTTCTGTAATGAAAATCAGTGGGGGTTTCTCAACTGGCAAATCAATGACTTGATTGTAGATTTCAGGGGTGTATAATGGCAGTAATTCTTTCGTAAACAAAGCGAGCAAAGTTGTATGGAAAAAAATTAAAATTGGCAGCGCCGAAGGCGCATTCCTCAATTTTAGGCACTTTAATATACTTTAGGAACGTGGACGAAATAACTTCCCCAACTATACATCACAGCTTCAGGCCGCCTTTGTCCGGTCTCAGATCACAAAAATATTGAAATAGCTCGCTATTCCTTCAACTTTTGTGATCTGAGATCGAACAAATTCGACCCAAATCTGTGCGCCTACTTGAGGAAGTTAATTCGTCCACGTTCCTTAGCTCACTTTAGTTATGTCCGCACCGAAGGTGCGCTAACTTGAGGAATAGCAGTGATTTCTAATAAACCGTTTCTTTTGAAACGTCTTTTTGCAGTTTCTTTTCTGTTGATACTTTTCCTTATTGTAACAATGCTTCTGGGAATTTCAATTGGTTCCACTGGAAACGAGTTAAAGACTATTTTTCAGTTGTTGTCAGGGGAAAGATCTGTAGATCCAATGAGAGAAGCCATAATCTGGGAAATCCGATTTCCCCGCGTGATTCTGGCTGCTCTGGTTGGGGCTACTCTTTCCCTTGGGGGACTTGTCTTCCAGGTTTTACTCCGCAATCCTCTTGCCGAGCCATACATTCTGGGAATTTCCGGAGGTTCGGCAGTGGGCGCCATAATCGGCATCCTGATGGGGTTGTCCCGCTTCCCCGGCGTTGGATTTACTGCATTTGCCGGAAGTGTTGCCACGCTCTTGCTTATTGTTCTGATGTCTTCGGGTCAATCAATTCTTAAAAAGGATTCACTCCTTTTATCAGGAGTGATGATAAATGCTTTTTGCTCGGCAATAATTATGTTTCTTGTTTCCATGACTCAGGACGCAAGGCTTCACAATATTATTTTCTGGCTTATGGGTGATCTTTCCATGTCTGATACCAGACAGGTAGTAATACTTGCCGCAACGCTTTTCCCCTGTTTTTTGCTTCTTTTCTTGCTTTCTCATTCTATGAATTTGCTTCTTATGGGGCAGGAAATGGCCCAGACAATGGGGGTAAATATAAAGTTAGTGACAATGACTCTCCTCGTTGTTACTTCATTTATGGTGAGCGCTACCGTAAGCCATTGCGGCCTTCTGGGGTTTGTCGGGCTGGTCATACCCCATGGTTTTCGTCTTGTCCTGGGGCCCGATAACCGTGTGCTTGTTCCGTCATGCGTGCTTGGCGGAGGAGCTTATATGATTTTATGTGATTTACTGGCAAGAGTTCTTCCCGATCAAGGAGAGATTCCTGTGGGTGTGATCACCGCCATGATAGGAGCGCCTATTTTTATTTTTCTGTTAAAAAGATCCAGACAATAAACAGGGTCACGTCATTTAAGCTGATAACCTACTGAATTCACAAGAATTGCTTACTTATTCATTTTTCAATAAATTCGAAGCACGAAGCTCGAAATCCAAAACAAATACGAATGACCACAATTCAAAATTCAAAACATGGTGGAATGCCTTAGATATTAGCAATTTAGCACTGACTTTGACGTTTCCCTGAGACAATAAATATGGCAGTTGATATAAAGAACATAAGTTATTATTACGGGGACAACCCTGTTTTAAAGAATCTTTCCTTTAATGTTCGCGAGGGTGATTTTTTTATCATAATCGGCCCCAATGGGTCTGGCAAGACCACTTTGATGAATGCGGTTTCGGGAATCCTGAATTGTCAAGAGGGCAGGGTGGAGATTTTCGGTCGTTCCATACAGAGCTACAACAGGAAGGATCTGGCAAAAAAAATTGCCTTTGTCCCGCAGATGTTTCCGGCTGATTTTCCTTTTTCCGTAACTGAGATGGTTCTTATGGGGCGTTCGCCCCATCTTGGAATGTTTGGGCTGGAAAAGGAAGAGGATATTAAACTTGCAAAACAGGCTATGAATTTTACCGAAGTTGAGCATCTTGCGCATCGAAAGCTGAACCAGCTTAGCGGGGGAGAACGGCAGCGGGTTTTTATAGCAAGAGCCATCTGTCAGGAACCGCAGATTATACTTCTGGATGAGCCTACTGCATCACTGGATCTTGCCCATCAGGTAAAGGTGATGGATTTGATGGACAGGTTGAAGCGGGAAAAAGGAATTACCATTATTATGGTATCTCATGATTTGAATCTTGCTGCAATGTATGGAGACCGGCTGCTTTTGCTGAACAGGGGGCAGGCGGTTAGTCTTGGCCTGCCGCAGGAAGTGCTTACCTTGCAAAGACTGGAGGCAACCTACGGATGCAGGTTGCTGGTTGATGAGAGTCCGCTGGGTGAATTTCCGCGAATAACTCTTGTACCTCAAAAACATGTGGGGGCAGGTGTCAGGTGTCAGGGGGCAGGGATTAGGGATTAGGACAGTACTGTGAAAGAGATAGTATTAGTAATCGGCGGATGCAGGAGCGGTAAGAGCAGATATGCCTTGGAACTGGCAAGACAGGTTCCAGGAGACAGAAGGATTTTTATTGCGACTTGTGTTCCAAAAGATAAAGAAATGGAAATGCGTGTTGCGCACCATAAGAAAGGAAGGGACAAAAGCTGGTCAACCATAGAAGTCCCAATCCGTTTGCCGGAAGCAATAATTGAATACAGCCGAAAAAGTGATTTAATACTTGTAGATTGCCTGACGCTCTGGATCAGCAATCTTATCCTGGATAATAATGACCTGGATATATCTGAAGCAGCTTTGCGTCTGACCAGGTCACTTAAAGACGCACAGTGCCCGGTTATCATGGTGTCAAATGAAGTTGGAACAGGCATAGCCCCGGAAAACAGGCTTGCCAGACTATTCAGGGATGCAGCGGGGATTGTTAACCAGAATGTCGCGGCATGTTCTGACAAGGTAATCTGGATGGTAGCCGGGATTGCCGTGCCGATAAAAGAAAGTGTATAAAAGCAATTTATGAAAAAGGTAAAAGTTCACCACGGAACGACACGGAGTTTCACTGAAAATTATAAACAATGAGTAATTTACTATATGAAAATTTGAGCTATAAAGTCATAGGTGCAGCACGGGAAGTATACAAAGAACTTGGTCCTGGTTATCTTGAATCAGTTTACGAAGATGCATTGTGTTACGAGCTGGATTTATTAGTGTTTTCCGGCATGCAAAGGCATTTTACAAGGTAAAGAACGGCGATTCAAAAGAGAAGAAGTCTACACCTTTGGTGCCCAATTTCCCAATAACCATAGCGTCTGCATATCTGGGAATCACACAGCAATCTCTTGAAAAAATCCTTTCTGATATGGATGACCACAATATTATCCTGAAAGGAGATAAAAATCAGACTTCGGTTCATATTCACATGGATAATAGAAACAGGATAACCCCTAATTTTATCGGTAATTACAGATATTTTGAAAAATGGCAGACAGATATTGATGCCATACTGGCACAGTATGGGAACATATCAAATAGTGAGTGTATTCCCGGAAAGAATACAAAGAATATTTCTCCACCGTTAAAAGACAAAATCGTTTTATTGGGAGGTTCCTATGATGAAAGAGATTTCTATATAACCCCTGTGGGCACAATGGCTGGAATGGAAGTGATTGCCAACATTACTCAGAATATTATAAGTGGAGATTTGATTAAGCATACGGCTCGCTGGTGGGCATTTGCCATAGAAATATTCCTTGGAACCATTGTTGCGTTGATCTTCATACTCACCTCCCGTTTCTGGGCCACTGTGATATGCTTTACGACCCTTATTCCTGTTGTATCAATAGCCAGTATGTTGACGTTTTCCACCACTTATCACTGGTTTGATTTTGTCCCCACGATTTCAGGTGTAACATTTCATGGCTGGATCAGCAAAGTAGAACAAGATATTAAATCAGCAAAGCAGATACTTGGAAAGATAGCTGAGGAACGAAAAATATAAGGGAGGTTTCAAAATGAAATTGAGGATAATTATTTCTATTACAATTCTATTTGCCATGTCTTTTATATTCCTGATGCCTGTTGTTTGGGGAGGTTCACCGGAAAAATATGTTTATGTCTTAAATGTGCAAGGTGATGTATATTGGGAAAGCAAAAACAAAAAGGAGACCGAAACAAGGAAACTGCGAATCATGGAACCGATTCTCCCCGGCACCTTCCTGGATATTAAAAAGGGTGCTTCAGTAACACTCACATGCCCGAATTGTAAAATTGTTCGTAAGAAAAACAGCTATAAAATAGATATGGCAGATTTTGAAAAAAAAGGTCTTTCAATTGCCGGCGCAGCCATAAGTCATTTTTGGAAGGCCCTCAAATCGGCAGCTTATCCTTCTTGCAATCCTGGTCAGGGTATCAAAATGGTGGTTAGAAACGGAAAATCTTCAGTTAATAAAGGCCGTAAGTGCGAATGCCTGTGGCCGCCGGATGGTTCGGATATCCTGCCCATGGGGGAGTCAATTACGTTTGAATGGGGTTTGAATGGCCGGTATTTTCTTTTGGAAATAAAGGAAGAAGGCACCAATAACATTGTTTATTCGGAAACTACAAAGTCCAGTAGCATCAAGGTGCCATTTGAAAAGTTGAAACATGGAACGGAGTTTATGGTTTATGAATGGACATTAACAGAAGAAGAGAAAGGAAATAAATGGAAGGCAACCTTTGGCCTGCTTTCAAAAAAAGAATCAAAAGAAATATTATATAACCTTAATAATATTTTATCTTTATTACCGTCCGAAGCAAATGATGAAATCAGATGCCGCCTTCAGGCCGGCTACTTTCGCTCTGAGGGGCTGATCTATAACGCTCAATACTTATTTAGAAAGCAAAATGATGCACCAGCACTACGACAATAATGACACTCAAATCGTGACTCGAAAATAAATAAAATGCGGATATGCTTTTGCACATTCACGGAGAATCATCATGAAAAGATTGCCGATAATACTACTTGTTAATGCTGTTTTTCTGTTTTCATCCCTTATTACCTGTTATGCATCATCACAGAAAGATTATGGGGCATGGTGGGTGGATAACTACGGAGCATTGACTGAAAAGGAATACCCCCTGGTCGCAAGAGTCAAAACGGTTTTTAATCATGTTCTGGCCGCGGCGGACAAAAGGGCAAACAGGTATCCAAAGCTTGTAATACTGCGCCAGGTCGGGGATCCATGGGCCATCTGTTTGCCAGACGGCACAGTTTTGCTGACCCAGAAGGCCATGGAGATGTGTTATCAGGATGTGGATAAGAGAACAGGGGATGCCCGATTGGCATTTATCCTCGGGCATGAACTGGCACATCTGGCAAAAGACGACTTCTGGCATTTTGCGGCATTTGAGGCCGTTCAGAAGTTCGGGAGCGGAAAAAAGGCCGAGATGGAAATCCGGGAACTTCTTTTCAAAACCGAGGATATTAAATGTACTGTCCATTCCATGGAGATCGTGAGAAAAAAAGAACTCCAGGCTGATTCTTACGGCATTATTTACGCATCAATGGCCGGGTATGATCCTGCGGTCATTGTGGACACAAAGGGTAAAAACTTTTTTAAAGAGTGGGTAAGCCAGATCACGGGAAAGGTCGCTTACAGCGACGAACAACACCCCACTCCGGAGCAAAGGGCTGAATTCCTGTTGGCCAACATAAAGTCTGTAAGGGATGTTCTGGATCTCTTTTATTTTGGTGTGCGGCTTTATCAATTAGCCAGATACGAAGACGCCCTGATCTTTCTTGAGGCATTTAAAGAGAAATTTCCCTGCCGGGAGGTCTATAACAATCTGGGACTCATTCACTATCAGATGGCCATAAATTACCTGGCAAAATGCGACAGAAACAGGGCATATCAATATAAGCTGGCTACAGTACTGGATACGGAGACAAGGGCAGCAAGTTTTACACTGAAAGGTGCCACAAGGGGTGACGATTGCCCGCAGATGGCGAGATTCAATGAGCAGATACAGGATGCCATCAGAGATTTCAAGACTGCCTGCGAAAAGGATACTTCATACATCCCTGCCCGGGTAAATCTTTCATCTGCCATGATCATGGCAGGGAACTACTCAGGCGCCATGGCGGTTCTGGACGAGGCATTAAAGCTTAAAAAGGATGATGCCGGGGCCCTCAGCAACCGGGCAGTTGCCATGTATTTACTCGGCCCCTCCATCAAGGTGGACATGTTTGCACAGGCAATCAATGTTCTGAAAGAGGTGGTTAAAAAGAACAAGGGATTTTCCGATGCCGCCTACAACATGGCTAGGCTTTTGCTAGAGCGGGGAAGGAATGCGGCCGCAAAAGAGAACTGGAAAGAATTTCTTAATCTTGAATCCACAGGCGTTTATGCCGATATTGCAAGACAGGCCCTTGGTATGGAAAAAGAAGCCATTGCCGGCAAAAAGAAGCCATCGCCGGAATTTATTGAGCCATCACCGGTAAAACTTGGCGATTATGATGATAAAACTGAAAAGCAATTAGCAGGTCTCGCCAAAAGAGATATCGAACTTGGGATCATTTCAGGTGAGCGCTATTCCGGGAATAATATCCGGGTTCTTATTATGGATTTCGCAGTTGAGCTGGTAGAAAGTCCGGTTAAACGTAAAATAAGTGTTCAAGAAATAATATCCACTTATGGAGAGCCACGCACAATTTTTAATAGTCCGTCCGGTGTGAATACCTGGTTATATGACAGTTTTGCTCTGGATGTGCAGGACGGAGCAGTAATCAGGGCTGTTTACTTTGCGAAGGATTTTATTTAAACCACTCTGAAAAATATCATGAAATGAGGAAAAAACAATGAGACGATTTCATTCTTACGGGCCGGTCAATGAGAAAAGGCACTTTGCCGTGCCTCGTAAGGCCCTGATTAAGGCATGTTTTGAAAGCCTTGTCGGTGATTCTGAAGAAGGCGGTCATTATTTCACAATTTGGGCACCTCGTCAGACCGGCAAGACCTGGCTGATGCGGCAGGTGAAAAAGGAAATTGAAAACCATTATGGCGATAGATTTATCGTCGGCACCATGTCGGTTCAGGGTGTGGTGATAAAAGAAGGTGATCCCGATGAAACATTTCTGAATAAGGTGCCGCAACTTATGAAAGAAACCTTCCGCCTGGAGATAGAATCACCAGTTGACTGGGAGGGCTTTAAAGATCTTTTTTATATTAATCACGGACTGTTCGACCGTCCGGTAATCCTGTTTATTGACGAATTCGACAGCCTCCCGTCAGGGGTCATTGACCGATTGGTAACTTTATTCAGGGATATGTATCTTAAGCAGGACAGCTACCTGCTTAATGGTTTGGGCCTGATCGGAGTCCGGGCCGTACTCGGCATTAAGAGTGACAGGGGCTCACCCTTCAACATTCAGCGGTCTTTGCAAATACCCAATTTCACCAATAATGAAGTGCGGGACCTTTTCAGCCAGTACAGGGAAGAATCCGGCCAGGAAATAGAGACGGAGGTGGTGGCTGAGGTATATAAGGTCACACGGGGTCAGCCCGGTCTCGTGTCGTGGTTCGGGGAGCTGCTCACCGAGACATACAATCCTGGAAGAGAAAAGATTATTGATATATTGGTCTGGAAGCGAGTCTTACGCAAGGCTTGCACCAGGGAGTGGAATAACACGATATTAAATCTTATCAAAAAAGCGAAAGGCAAGTATCTGCAATACATTCTGGATCTCTTTGTCAGGCCTGATATCCCTTTCAGTCTGGATATGGACTGGTGTAATTATTTATACTTAAATGGAATCATTGATGTTGAAACATATGTAAAGGATAGTGGCGAAGAAGTGGATATCTGCCGTTTTTCATCTCCTTTCGTACAGGAACGACTTTACACTGCCTTAACAGGAGACCTGGTGGGGGACAGGATGCCTATTCTGGCTCTTGATCCACTGGACGGTCTTGAGGATGTGTTTTCAGGAGAAAGGCTAAACCTTTCCGCCCTGCTCCGGCGGTATATAGATTATCTGGCCCGGCTCAAGATAAAGGGCCTTAATCCCTGGAAAGATCAGCCCAGGCGAGCGGATTTACACCTGACCGAAGCCGTGGGACACTTTCATCTTTACGCATGGCTGAAAGAGGCGGTAGAAGACCAATGCGTGATAAGCCCTGAATTCCCCACGGGAAACGGCAAAGTTGATTTACACCTCAAATGCGGTGATAAACGGGGGATCATAGAGGTAAAGAGTTTCAAAAGCCACTCCAGGACAAAGGCAGCCTACAAACAGGCAGCGGAATACGCCGGAAGTCTGGGTCTGGATGAGGTGGCAATCGCTTTATTTGTTCCGGTGACAGAAGAAGATGTGCTGGAAAAACTCTCGGGCGAACATGAATTTGATGGAACAAAGGTACAGGTAAAGGCCATTGGATGGGAAATTTAATCCGCAGATTATCCCAGTACCATCTGCCGGAGCTACGGGGCAGGCACAGATTACACAGATTTACGTGAATTGTCGGGTTTAATTCCCTAAAGCTTGCTGTGCTGCGGTCATATTAACAGCATTAAAATTTCTTAATAAAGCCTGGAGGAGATATTTCTATTATGAAAAAATCAAATATAAACATTTTAACGCACATCAGACCATCTATATTAATGGTTTTGGTTCTTTTTTTGTTTCTATTGGGGACAGCGTATGGAGGGGGTACGGATTCAACGACTGTGAAATCTCATCAACAAATGTTTTCCGACCCCGCTTTTCTGATGGATCTGCAACAAAAGATCGCAGAGGCGGAGCAGAACAATGACCATCACAGTCTTGCGGTTTATTCACTCCAGTTGTCTTATGCTGAGAGGATGGGCATCAAGGGGGCAATTTCTTTATCATCAGAAGAGGTACTGGAAAAGGCAGCAGATGCAGCGACCATGAATCTGGATTTCAAGGCATTGAACCTCATTGCCTTTATCTTTGAAGATACCCATATCGGAATCGGCAATGCTGAAAAGGCCGGGTTGGTCAAAGCCAGGTCAAATGCAATTCAATCTGCCATAAAAACAGGAAAAGCGGACTTTAACCGGTATGCACAGAAAAGCAAAAAATTGCTTGACGCTGAGAAGGAAAATACGTCTCCAAGATCCTATGGATTTTCGAGTCATTCCGTATTGAAACAGATAGAGCAAAGTATGATGAAAGACATGAACGAGGATATTGGAACTGTCACAGAAATGGGAGAAGACCTTCTTTTATGGGCCCACCCCACGGCTCAGTTTGTCAAAGCACGCATCGTGGACATTCGCATTATTGATTTCGACAAGAATGAAGTAGAGATATCCATTAAAATAAACTGGGAAAAAGCCTGGAACGATAAACCCGGACATACGGTCGTCCGATTTAATCCGGATACGGTTTCCGATGAAAATCCTCCCCAGTGCATTGAGGACACTGCTTTGATCCGTTGCGGGGCGGCGGTTAATTGGTTAAAGGAGTTCCTGGAG
>Ga0255419_10276_pt1 | contig 11350 bp, 6 predicted proteins | sample ANMaggSeSYBR02J3_FD_182658 | JGI IMG/M metagenome (GOLD analysis project Ga0255419, IMG submission 182658) | Sediment cell enrichment communities from methane seep in Santa Monica Basin, California, United Staets - ANME aggregate JGI... | ecosystem: Environmental > Aquatic > Marine > Cold seeps >...
GACAGTCAGTCCATTGATTTCAATGGATACCTGGAAGGAATGGACAAAATCGGGAAATAGTCTGTGGAATGGAAAACGAAAGTCATTTATAACAATGAAATACTTTGAAAACATAATTCAGTTAAACGAACATTACAATATCCATTCAAAACATTCCCTAATTGATATTCGGAGGTATGCAGATATTTCACCCATGAAACCTATGAAAGGTGGACCCACCATATTTGGATTCTACAAAATATCCTTTATAAAGAATTTTAACGGATATATGGAGTATGGAAAAACAAAATTCAATGGTAATAATGGAGTTTTATATTTTGTGGAGCCCGGTCAATCATATTCTTGTACATCTACAGAACCATTGGAGGGCTATCAAATACTGGTGCATCCTGATATCTATAAAAGTCATTTATCAGAAAAAAATATAAATACATACGACTTCTTCTCATATGATGTCAATGAATCATTGCTTCTGACTGAGGACGAAGAAAATACTGTAAGCTTTATAATGAAAGAGGCATGGAGTGAATTGAACAATAAGAAAGACAATTTTTCAATTCCCATAGTCTTATCATACATCAGCACACTCTTAAATACCTCGGAAAGATTTTACGCCCGGCAATTTACCACGCGGAAAACAATGTGCAATCAGCTCTCCAGTGATTTTTTCCAACTGCTGAAGACCTATTACACCCATAAAGAATACTCAGGTAAACAACCTTCATTAGCATTCTTCTCGGAAAAATTAAATGTTACTTCGAACTACTTAAGCGATACAATAAGACATCATTCCGGAAAATCTGCACTAAATATCATTCATGATTATATAGTTGAAGAAGCGAAAATATTACTTATATCGTCAAACCAAACCGTTTCAGAAATATCATCTGTTCTCGGATTTGAATATCCGAACTATTTCTCACGTTTGTTTAAGAGAAAAACCAACCTTTCTCCTTCTGATTTTCGAAAATCAGTGAAAAGTATCTGAATTCATCGAAATCCCCTTGATTCGTCTCCGTTTTAGACCATCTCTTCATTTTACTTTTGCATTGTTGAGTTTGACATACAAATGACAAGCAATCAAAAAAACAATAAAATGGAAAATAGAATTTTAGTGACAGGAGCTACCGGTAATATCGGTATCGAAGTGATAGAACTATTAAAGTCAAAGAATGCAAATTTTGTAGCAGGAACATCAAGTGGAGAGGCAATAGATGGTGTTGAAACTGTAAAAGCAGACTTCGCGGATAAAGAGTGCTTAAGAGTTGCAATGCAAGGTATAACAACACTTTTTATGCTATTGCCAAGTCATCCGGAAGTGCTTAAGTGGGGAAAGAATGTAATTGATGCTGCAATAGACAGCGGTGTAAATCACATTGTTCGTTCGAGCGGTTCTTTTGCAAATGCCAATTCAGATTTACTAATTGAAAAACTTCTGGGAACCACAGATGAATACCTGGAAAACAGTGGTGCAAATTATACGCTTACTGCACCCTCGTCTTTCATGCAGAATTTCATCACTTCATTAGCCTCCGATTATAAAGCCGGTACAATTTATCAAGCTGCTGGCGACGAAAAAATCAGTTGGACAGATGTAAGAGATATAGCTGCAGTGAATGTTGAAGTGTTACTAAATCCGGAGAAATACCTGGATCAAACTTTAACTATAACAGGTAGTGAGAGTTTCAATTACGAAGAAGCAATAAACCAAATGAATGAGGTTCTTGGAAAAGAGACGAAGTATGTTGCAATTCCCAATGAATCAGCCATTCAGGCAATGACGGATATGCACTTCCCTCCATTTATTATTGATTTACTGATAAGTCTGAATGAAAGCATCAAACAAGGACACTTCGTAGAAACTACGGATACAATTGAGAAAATTCTCGGACGAAAACCAATTACGTTCAAACAATTTGTTGCTGACTATCAATCCGTTTGGTTGTAATTCATGAAATCAAGTGAAATGAGAAATCCAGATTTTAATACAAGGGAAACAATGATAATTGAGGCAGGATATAGTCAATTATCAGGCGAAGAGTTAAAAGAAAGAATAAGCCAAAAGACAATAAGAGGTGAATACTACAACGGGCGAAGATATATCACCTTTATCGACACGAATGGAAATATGGAGGGGAAAAACGACCTGGGTTCTCACAGATTTGGTAAGTGTGTTATTGATATGAATAGTGGTACCATCAAAACAAAATGGGATAGTGGTTGGGACAATTGGACCGGTCGTGCATATGATGTAAACGGCGAAATTAAATTCTATGATACCACAACTTTAGAATGGAGAACTACCTTCAAAGATTTTACCAATGGTAGAATCGTGTTAATAGTATAGGTTTCCACCGGTATTGTCAACTTAATCTGCAACAAAATAAACATTTGGTTGTAAACAATATTTTTGTGCTTTTGTACTCTTAATGTACTATTTTCATATTACCCTTACGAATCTTCATGGCAATACGGTGGAAGCTTTCAAACTGCGATTGAAAGGCAAAGGAGTTGAAGGAAGTAGTTTTTGGCAGGAATTTGCTACTATTATCAATTTCCTCAAAGTCATGCCGGTTATAGTTTATAGAATACTGAAACATAAACTTCTAAAAACAAAGAGAAAGAGAGACAATTAATGAGATGGCTATGATCACCTGAAAAGAGGCTATATTGTAAAATGATTGAAAACGTAACATAAGCAACATGGCAACAAAAAGTATTATTTTGGGAATGATTGTTAGTCTGCTTCTTTCTTGTTCAACAAATAATGGAATTGATTTTCTGGAGGCGCCAACGGTTATTAATAACCCTAATTATTCAGTACCCCTTTCAGCCTATTTGAATTTCACTACGAAAGAAGAATTTAGTAGTATTACGATCAATCTGAAAAGTAATAGCGGAGTACAGCTATTCAAATATGACCGGTCAGAAAAAAGTGAAAATGGATTTCCGCTCTATTTTTTTCACCCGGATACAGAGTACAAGGTCTATTTTGAATTAACCGGTTTTAAAGACAAAGTCCTAACATACAAAGACACATTAAGCTGGAAATCACCCTCTTTACCAGATGACCCAAGGAGTTTCCCGGAAATAGTTGTTACAAAAAGTGAAGTCGGAAAAATGGAGGAGGGATATACTTTAATGAATCCGCGTCGCAGGATCCCGATGAGTATTCCTGGAGCCAATGAATTGAATAAAAGTTTTGGAATGTTATTGGCAGTTGACTCAGATGGAACGGTTGTCTGGTACTATAAAACAGATTCAAGAATAAGCGATTTCGATATTCTTCCTGATGGAACCATCTCCTATATGACTCAGGATTCCAGGTTGACTATCATTGATATGATGGGAAACATTAAAAAGAGTTGGTATGCTGAGCACAGACCAGAGGGGGAAGTCGATTCGGCCATTGCTGTAGATGCACTGACTTTTCATCACGATGCGACTTATTTACCCAACGGAAACATCGCAGTACTTTCCTCTGAATATCAAGAAATCTCCAATTACTTTACCTCCGAAACAGACAAAAATGCGCCTCGCAAAACCCAAAAGGTTATGGGTGATGTAATAAAAGAATTCACTCCTTCAGGGAAAGTTGTTTGGGAATGGAATGCATATGATTATCTGGATCCGTTTAGAATCGGATATGAAACTTTTAGTGAATACTGGGAAAGAAGAGGTTTCCCTGGAGTGATTGACTGGAGCCACGCCAATACCATCCTGTTTAACGAAGATGATGATGCCTATATTATCAATTTCAGGTATCAGAGTGCTTTAATGGAGATAGACAAGAAGACCAAAGAGATAAACTGGATTTTTGGAGAACCATCTGGTTGGAGCAAGAATCTGCAGAAAAAGCTAATAAAATTAGAGGGCGATTCAGAATGGTTCTGGCATCAACATTCACCATCGCTAACACCTGCAGGGAACATTCTGATCTTTAACAACTCCAACTATCATGCAAGACCTTTTGAGAAACCGATTGACAGGTTAAGTACAAGAAGCCATGCTGTTGAATATAAAATAAACGAGGAGACATTCATAGCCAAAGAGGTATGGACATCGTTAAACGATGCGGATGAAAATATAGTGAGTGTAGCAATGGGAGATGTAGATTATTTACCGAATGGAAACATTCTGGCAGCATATGGAGCATTGGTCTCAGATGTTACACAATGGACCATGATAAGAGAATTTGAGCGCACTATTCCGGCAAATGTAGTTTGGGAACTGCGTCTGGTCCCGAAAGACGAACAAAGCAAGGTAGGCTGGACAATTTTTGGTGCTGAAAGATTCTAATAAAGAACCCACCTGGCTTTGTAGAAAGAGTGCCCGGGAAAGCTCATTGTCTTATCCGGGTTTAGAAAACGTAAGGTATCCGAGCTGCTTTTACCGGTATCAGCCTGAACATATACAAGCTGTTTTAATTCGGGATGTATCATCACACCCTTAATATGTTCCAGGTCCTTTAACTCCTCAAATTCAGAAAAAACCTTTGTATCCCTGTCAAACTTCCAGGCACTTCCTTCTTCTGTAATGATAAGATAGGGCGTATCCGGATAGCTCATCAGATCATGACCACTTATTCCAGGTATTTTGTAGGCGTCTTCCAGTTTGAGTGACGGGGTGTCAGAAGCCCAATCGACCAGTGAATAGGCGCGAAGGTCGTCATAGCCAAGGGCCCACAGGATCTCCCTGCTTTCATCCCATATAACACCATGCCCTGAATAGAGTGAGTCTTTGAACAGAACATGGTTGGACCGACTCAAATCATAAAGGGCCAGGCAATTACCACCCCTGGCTGTTGATCCTGCCACCACCACCCTGTTTCCGGGCAGTATTTCTGCAGAATGAGCATTGGGAATAAGTGCATAAAAAAGAATATCCTTTGTCTGCCTGTCAATCAAGGCAGCACCTCCTCTCCATGAGGCTGTTATCAGTACCTGTTTTCCATGGTTGACTGATTTGCACTCATCCGTAGCGTAAAATACTTCGACCAGACTATCAGGGAAATCAACAGCATCCTCAGCATACCAGCTCCAGACTTTCTCATATGCGGTGTCTGACATATTCTCAAATCGAATTATTGAGACTTCCTGCTTGCCACATAACAACAATTCAACAGGACGCTCTTCTTCCATCTTAATTTTCACCGGTCCGAACAGGCCCGCATCAAGATCCTTCAATAGCGGAATTCCGGTTCTTCCCCATACTATTATGGATTCCTCCACATCATTAATCAGACTCATCTCATTGACAACAAGATTTCCCACCCTAATACGTATCTCATTCTCCCCATCCTTAACATAATCAGAAATATCAAAGGTGAATGGTCGCCATAACCTGGAACCGGCATGTTGTCCGTTAATCCATACTTCGGCTAAATAAGATACCCGGCCCAGATCAAGTGAAACATCCCCGAATGCCTGATCGAGATAAAATGTTGTTTCGTAATCGACGACACCCGAGAACTTATGTAATCCATAATTCAACCATGAACCGATGGCTCCCTGGGATTTGCCTGTGCAATTGAACTCAACCGGAGAGCCCAGGAATCCGGGATTTTGTTTTGGATCGTGCCGGACAAATAGCTGTTTTGCTCCTGCCGGAATATGTACAATTGAATTTTGTGAAGAGAGTTGTTTGTTATTGCTGAAGACAACTGACTCCTCTGATATCCCCGGCATCTTTACTTCAATAGCTCCGGGTGGAACACTAAATTTCCACCAGAGAAACTCCTTCGGACCAATGCTCTTTTTTGGATTGTCAAATAGTTCAATGCGTTCCTTGTAGATTTTCTCTGGTGCCAGAGAAGGCATATTCCAGGAATTATCATTATAGTCCTGCTTATACCATCCCTCCTCTTTTGTCCCCAATTCCTTCCATTCCGGATTAGTTCTTATACTTCCTATCTCCCCCTTATTCGTTGCATATCGCCCCTGCAGCATAAAAGAACCGGGACCTCCCGTATTAATCACCTCGACTGCAATTGTGTTTTTCCCTTCTCTTAAGTATTTCCCGATCGAATATGTATCGGTTTTAAACCAAATTCTTGAATTTTCACCTTCAGTCAGTTTATTGCCATTTACCCAGAGTGTCACTATATCATCTGCCGAAACATGAAGGAATCCCTGTTCAGGATTATCCTTTATCACGAAATTATACCTGTAGTATAAGGTGGTCTTTGGTTCAGGAATATAAAACATATCAGCCTGCCATGGCTCTGTGATCTTGACCTCGCCAAGTATTTTTTGCCATGCCCATTCATCCTCGGGAATGTTCAGGAAACCTTCATCGATATGCTCTTTGGGTGATATCAGTATCTGTGCAGTAGAAACTTTCACAATATCTGATTTGGGAAGTGACATCTGCCATGGATGATCATCCAATATTATTTCCCTGATATGCTTTTCAGAAACCATTGGATGATAAGGCTCTTCATCGGAGTTAAATACCAGCCAGTAGGCCTGGTAAGGTTGCAGTTCCACCTTAACAATATTTCGGGCCTCTGATTTTTTATATTCAAGGGGTAAAATCTCTCCCGTTTCACAATCCCAGATCTCCGCACGACCTTCACCATCGCGAAGACTTAAGGTACAGACTCCGGAATAATCACTTCTGCTTGCGATCCAGTAGAAATCATTTCCTTCGATTTCACGTTGTGAAAATACCAGGTTCAGATCGCCGGAGACTTTTCTGAATTGTGGAGAAATCTGTTTATCCAGTAATTCAGGTAATAGTTCCATCTTTTCGGCTTCATCTGTCAGGTTGATTACCTTGGGTAAGCTTTTTAGCTCATTCATTTGCTCAACAATAAGGCTGTCAAAAGCTCCATTTTCCGGTGAACCCACGGGCAGGTCTCCGAGCAATACTACGCACCCTCCTCCTCTGGCAAAATCCAGAACTTTCTGAGCTGTAATCCGGGAGATAATAAATGAAGGAGGCAGAACCACCGCTGAAAAAGAGTGGTCGCCAATGCTTAATACCTTCTTTGAGCCTGATACCTCATTGGTCAGTTTATCAATTGTTGCAGATTCCATATAATGCCGGTCCGCTATCAAATAGTCGATATTTGAGTTTGTAAGTGTAGTCATTGCCTCCGAATAGGTCCTGTCAATCTCAAACACTTTGGGATCCCATGCACTGGAGGCCTGGTGAATCTGTCTTTCCTTATCAACGGTGCCTGATTTTGGTTCTCTGAAATAATTTTCTGACAATGCCCAGACACTCTCCAGGGGATTAATCAACAGAACATCTGCAACCAGTTTTCCCTGCCGATTCACATACGAGGCCCTGCGTGAGAAATCGGTCCATAGGTTCAGGTATTCAAAATAGGGATTCTCATTGTACCAGTCCGGCGGATATGGAATGCTGGTTAGTTTTCGGTTGTTATAAATTCCATGAGCAACAACATGATTCACACCCCAGGCGGTAACAAGATTTACTGTTCTTTTCATCTCTTCCGGGGTCTGGCCCCAGCCTCTGACACCCATGATCTCACACATGAAAGGACGATCTTCAAATTCACAAACCGACTGAGTCTCTTTAAAATCATGCACACTTTGTGATCGCATGTCGATGGCATCAGTTCCCGGAAATGTTACTGATCTCTGGGCCCTCATCAAATCTCCAACGGACTTGGTAATCAACATTAATGACTCCTCCCATAAGTTGGTGATATAATACATATCTCTCTCTTCCAGCCAGTTGCTCAGGCGGCCAATAAAATGATCGCAATAGATATCTGAAACTACATCAAACCAATCGTATCTTGCTTTGGCCCAGAGACCCTCATCATCTTCATCAGTCAGCAGGGGCATCCATCTCCTGATATCCCTGCTTTTCATCTCTTCATAGCGCGTAGGAAGATATTCGGACCAGGCTATTTTCCATCCGAAATCTCCTTCATTATCCACAAATACGCCCGGTATGGATCTGCCCATATCGCTCTGAAATCTGGCCTCATATGACTCGTGGGCAATAGGAATAAAAACATCCATTAATCCGGGGTCCAGGTAATTCACCAGGCCTCCATCAATACCTGCGTGGTGATAGGTTTCATAGATGTAAATCGCCCATTTCCCCGCCGGCACCTCCCATTGAAAAGCTGGTCCCGATCCAATTACACTCAAGGTATTTGCAATAATCTGGTCCTTTTCATTCAGTTTGGCTGCAACCGAAAATTTCGACTCAGGAACTTCCACCAACGACTCTCCCTCCACAGCTTTTCTATGGTATTTTAAGGAAACAGCCTTCAATTCGGGATTAGACTCGAGAACCCTTCCAACGGCCTGTCCACTGGGCCACAGGTATTCGTCATTGTATCCGAGGGTTGTCCCTGCCTTCTTTGCTTCATCCAATGCTTTCCCAAAAGCATCAAACCACTCTTCCGAGAGCCATTGATCTTTTGGCAATCCCCTGCGGGCATGTGTATAACCAGGATTTAAGCGCTGCTGGCTCATTTGCTTTGCCATTTCCGTGGTTTGAGGCTCATTAATGGGAGCATCCCAGAACCAGAAAGTATGTGGTGCATAAAACAATGGCGGTTGCGCAAAAGTATTCTGAAGCTGCTGAAAATCTTCCGTTTTTGCTTTCCAAACAGGTTGGGCCTGCGCTTTAATAGATGAAATATTAATAGACAGACAAATGCTTATAATTAATAGAAAGCGGATCGAGGTGGAAATATTTCTTGTCATTCGTTGATTATTTGTGGTGAATCTTCCAGCGGAATGTCCCTTAGCAGTCCATTTACCCCTTCGCCCATGGCTTTATTGTATAATCCCTGGTCCGGTTCGCGATCAAACAAAAGGATATTGCTCTCTTTCACAATTTTCCAGCTTGTATGGGCATCATCATCCACCTGAACCTCAACAGGGATGAAGTCCAGCTTCAAACACTCTGCTCCATCCGGAACCCTGTCCTGAGGTACAAACCGCCATCCCTCATCTGTCCTGACCAACTTACGTTCAGCAGCCATAACCACTGCAGGGATGCTGGATAAAGGTCGCAGCCCCCCCTTCACAACACCCCACCACATGCCTGCATACCACTCTTCATGAAGCGTACGGATAATATCGCCCCGTTGATTACCTGTAAAGCCATACATCAGCCAGGCATGCACCATTTTTGGAAGTTGGTCAAAAAGCGTAGTATGGGGAACCATGAATTTGGCTGCATGAGGAGCCCTGACCTTAGCTACCGCTTCAAGATCATATATATTCGCACCCCCCAGCATTTTTCCCCATGCCCCGGGAGGGAACCATCGAATGGGAAGACCACTACGCATGATGGCAACAAAGGCATTGGGATCGAAATTGCTATTGGTATCAAGTTTGTCTCCCTTTTCTCGTATATCATATCCGGCAACCAGCAGAATGGCCCGAACCTTCTTTCTGAAAAGATCCGGTTCCCTGTTAAAGGCCGCAGCTACGGTCCGGCTTGAACCTACAATGCTGATAAATACCGGTTCATCTGCAGATCTCAATTTGTCTATCAATAGTTTAATCCCGGCCTGATTCCGCAGACTGAAATGCTCCCCTTCATCTTCTGGAGTACGCAATTTTGTATTGGGACCTACTGCGGCAGGGACAGCTTTTCCAGTCATCCAGTTCAACTGCGTGATCATGCCAAATGCAGGCTCATACATATGCAGATCAGAATTATCACGGTGATAATCTATGATCACTGCCAGCACATCCAGTTCATGGAGCGCATACAGACAGCCCAGATCCACCTGATCATCCGGATCATATGGTGGATGAAACAGGTCCGATGTATGAATAATCGGGACTTGAGCAGTTGCAAAAAACAAAATGCACAATAAACCATGAGTAAGGATTAGCTTTACACCCATTGATTTCAAACCTTTGAATTGTCGATTTCCTGGTTCCATATTTTCTGTTTATCAGGTTTACTATTTTGCATCCAGCAGATCCTGGTAAGTAATCAACTGAATACCACGCCTTTCAATAACTTCTGCTACTTTATCGCTGGTAAGAATGAATGTATCTCCTGCCCGGTCCTCTGCAACATTATCATAGCCCGGATGTGTAATTGCCTGCATTTCCGGAGTATCAAAAGCCGGATGCCGCAGAAGCATCCATGTACCTGCTTGTAACTCTTCAAGGATTTCAATTAATGCGCTCTCCTTTTCAAACTGAGTATTCTTCCTGTTCCCGACACCTTTGAGTCTTGTGATTCCAAGTGAATACTCATATTTGAGGTTATAATCCATAGCCACTTTTTCAAAAATCTTTTTAAGATCAGGATCACACAACATAACTCCCATATGAGGAGAAAGGTGATTGATATGAGGTATGTGTTTCAGGGCCAGATCGATTTGAGCTCTTAACTCATTATCCACTTCGGTACTGTCCCACTCTATATTGACAAAAGCCAAACTATCCGGGAAATTCTTTCCAGGATTCACAATTGGATAGAAATATCCGTCACTATCTACCAGACTTGGTGCGGATGTTAACGGCCGGCATTTGAATCCCTCCCATTCACTGTTTAAAACAAGGTGTACACCCACTTCAAGTCCCGGGTTCTCGTTTAAGAGTTTCACTGCTTCCGGAAACCATGGACAAGGGACCATTACTTCAACTGTCCGCATTATCCCCTCCTGGTAAGCCGCAATGCAGGCCTCATTGATTGAATGACTCATGCCAATATCATCACCACGGACAAGCAGCCTTATCTCATTTGATTCCTGTGCAGATACATAGTTCAGGATAGGGCCTGTAAACAGGGCGATTAGTATAATGTGTTTTTTCAAATGCTTCATGCTTTGTATAGTTTAAAAATTATACCCGTAAGAATATCTTTTTCCTGTAGAGGAAATACAAAAACAGCCAGCTTACTACGATATATGCCAGTACTTTTATGACAGGTTGAGCAGGTTCAGAAAATAGATTTATGAACCCTGTAAAGAAGAAATCACGTGAACTGTCGAAACGCAGAACACCCCGGTTGCACATATAGATGGTTATGGGGTTTAGCCCGATTACGACGAAAAAGAGAGTCCACCTTTTGAATCTCCACACATCAATGATCAGGTAGAAGATGGATAAAAGGATCAGGCTCCACCCACCGGCATAAATCACAAAAGAACTGGTCCATATTTTCTTATTGATGGGAAATGCAAGATCCCATAAAAGTCCGATACCCAAAAACAGAACACCTATCAATCCCATTGTCAGTCCCTTCCTAAGCATCGTTACTCCCTCTTTCTCTGAACGAAGAAAATGTCCGGTCATTACACCCAGTAATGCCGTGGCTACAGCCGGTATAGTTGAAAGGATGCCCTCAGGATCCATGCTGCCAAAAGCCAATCTGCCGGGGAGAAAAA
>Ga0255419_10277_pt1 | contig 11338 bp, 9 predicted proteins | sample ANMaggSeSYBR02J3_FD_182658 | JGI IMG/M metagenome (GOLD analysis project Ga0255419, IMG submission 182658) | Sediment cell enrichment communities from methane seep in Santa Monica Basin, California, United Staets - ANME aggregate JGI... | ecosystem: Environmental > Aquatic > Marine > Cold seeps >...
CAGCCAGCAGCCGCATAGTCAGCATGGGTACAATGAACAGAAACAGTGTTGTCATCGGACCGAACATGTACTGCATGGTGGCGACAACCCCACGAGGATCCGAGATATACCAGGCGAAGAAAACACTCATAATAACTAAGAAAGCGGCTGTAACCACATAGGCAATGGGAGAGACAAAATAAGCCTCGATCTCGCGACGCGCTATAGCCACTGTATTGTGCATGATGCACTTTCCCTAATCTGCAAAGTTGACGACAGGATTCACTCCGTGGTCAGTTTGAGAAAAACCTCTTCTAAACTTACGCCGACAGCACGGATCTCCAGCAATCCCCAACCGCGCGTCACTACCCGACGAGCGATTTCCGCGCGGCAGTCAACCCCCGCTGCACACTCCACTTCGTAGCCTCCTTCACGGGCAGGCTGCACAGCCACGATACCCGGAATCTCTATCAAAGTACGTGGGATTTCATCAGAGAGCGCATCTAGCTCAAGGTACAATCTCTGTCCACCTCCCACGAGGGCAGTCAAGTGCTCAGGTGTATCCTCAGCCACAACACATCCCTCGTTGATGATGATAACTCTGCTGCAAATCTGGCTGACTTCCGGCAGAATGTGCGTGCTCAATATGACAGTGTGGTCTTTGCCTAATTCGCGTATCAATTCCCTCACTTCGAGAATCTGCTTCGGGTCGAGACCAATAGTTGGCTCGTCCAAAATGAGAACTTCAGGATCATGGACCAAAGCTTGCGCCAAACCCACACGCTGCCGGTAGCCTTTGGATAACTTGCCAATGATCGTACCAGCCCGATCCGACAGGGAAGTGGCTTCAATCGCTGCCTCAACAGCATCAACCCGCTCCCTGACTCCTCTCAACTTGGACATGTAATCGAGATAGCCGAGTACCGTCATCTCGTTGTAGAGCGGCACCGTCTCCGGCAAGTACCCGATCCTGCGGCGGGCTTCCAAAGAATCGAAAAACACGTCATGCCCCGCTATCTGTGCCGATCCAGACGTGGGAGGCACAAACCCCGCCAGGATACGCATGGTGGTTGTCTTCCCCGCTCCATTGGGGCCGAGGAACCCGACCACCTCACCCTTCCCGACATGAAAACTCACATCTTGAAGCGCTGTAAAATCTCCGTATTGCTTGGTGATGCGCTCCACATCAATCATCTCTCGCTTCTCTCCACCTCTGCTTGGGTGTGAGCCACACACGGACTTCGGCACACGGCAGGCACTCACCGAGGACAACTTTCATTCTGATGCTATGGACTATAGCAAAGAAACATTAAGCCAAGATTAGAAATACATTAGAATTCGTTAAGACACATGGAGCGGAATGTGTCAAGGATTGTGAGACAACTCACGTCAGAATTTAATGAGCAAACAGTGAGTCTAATCTGCTCCAGGGCTGTGGGTATGTGGGCAACTGTCATCGTTTCAGCTGTCCACATACCCACAGCCACTACTACGACTGCGGTTTGTTGATCCAAACCTCCTTCGGCAAGGATGGCGGCCTCGGTTCGCCACGGATAAACCTTTCCGGATGCGCTGCATAGGCAGCTTGAAGCACCCGCTGGCGTTGTTCTCTAACCGCCTCAGCCTGGCCGTGGTGAACCACTGCTGGGGTCATGAGCCCCAAAGCAGTGTGGTGGTGATCGTTGTTGTACCAGCGGCAGAACGAACGGGCCCAAGTGCGTGCGTCTTGGATGGAGCCAAAGCGCTGTGGGTAGTCGGGACGATACTTCATGGTCTTGAACTGTGATTCGGAATAAGGATTGTCATTCGAAACATAGGGACGAGAGTGGCTCTTGGTCACACCCAAGTCGGCCAACAAGAGTGCTACCGTCTTGCAACGCATCGAGCTGCCCCGGTCGGCGTGCACAGTCAGTTGGTCAGGTTGGATTCCTTGTTTCTCACAGGTGTCGCGAATCAACTCCTGGGCCAGAACAGCGGACTCGCGCTTGGCGATCATCCACCCGACTACATAACGACTGAATACGTCCAAAATGGTGTAGAGATGATAGTAGGTCCATTTGACCGGTCCTTTGAGCTTGGTCAGATCCCAGCTCCACAACTGGTTGGGGCCGGTGGCCAGCAACTCCGGTTTGCTGTACTTGGGGTGTCGAAGCTGATTGCGTCGCTCTCGCACCTCTTGATGCTCGTCCAGAATGCGATACATGGTTCGCCACGAACAGTGATAGGTGCCTTCGTCCAGCAAACTGGCATAGACCTGACGAGGTGCGCAGTCTTGAAAGCGCTCGCTGTTGAGCGTCTGTCGCACTTGAGCTTTCTCCTCCACACTCAGCGCTCGCTGGGGCGTGGGGCGTGGCGTGGGTTCTCCCTTGGGCTGCCGGGCGCGGTAGAAGCTGCTCCGAGGAACGCCAACCGTCTCACATGCGGCAGAGACGCCGACGCGGCGAGAGAGTTGCTCACTTGTTTTCATCATCTGCTCTCGCCTATCTGGGTTTCGTCCGGTGTCAGGCCAAGTAGTCGTGAGAGTTTTTTTTGGACATCAATGATGAGCTCAGCGTGCTCCAAACGGACACGCAAGCGCTCGTTCTCTCGCTGCACCCGAGCCAGCTCTTCCACCGCCTGGTGTGGGGCCTTACGGCCTCGTTTCTTGGGCGATAGAGCGTTCAGTTGGCCTCTGCTCCGTTGTCTCCTCCATTGGGACAGATGCGAAGAGTACAGCCCCTCCCGACGGAGCAGGGCACCGATCTGCCCGCGCTCGGTGCAGCGATCTGCTTCTTCCAGAATACACAGCTTGTACTCGGCTGCAAACCGCCTGCGCTTGGCCCGAGGCAGAACTTCTGGATCCGGTACTTGGGTCTGGCTCTTGCTTTCTCCATCATTCTGTGTTGGGTCACTATGAGACATTTTCCGTCCTTTCTTCGCCCTCTATTATACACTAATTTCCTGGACGGAGTTGTCTCACCTATATTGGCACAGAGGGGAGTATAGAGTGCGGAGAAACGACCCAGATCCCTCACGGATGCACACGGGTTGCCACGGATTACACCTCGCCGCGCATAACCAATCCGCTCTCATCACCACCATAAAATGGATGGACAGAATATACAGGATGGGAAAAGCGATTTATCTTGTTCATCCTGTATGTCTCTGTTTGAATCCGACTTCCGATTGAGGCGGAGCTCAGAATTTCGGATGAACCATGGCAAGCCATCCTCGAATACTCCACGAATACACAAATTCCCGCCCGCGCCCCATTTCGAGTATTCGTATCGTCATTCGTGGACGGCAAGCAGCGGTCTACGTCGTCTCAAGTAGCATGATCCGACGCCTATCAGGATCAGCACGAGTGCTCAGTGCAGGAATTTCAACGCCCACCACAGAACCATTATTGTCCAAAGCCCGAATTACACCGGGTTGCACTCCCTCCGATTCCACACTTGCTGTTTCATTCAGGCGCAAAAGAAGCGCGTCATTATCCTTGTCAATTCTCCGCCTCATCTCTTCTTCCTCAAACGCCAGTCAAAAAACCAGGAATCACCGCGATGCAAACTCGATCTGGGTCTGCGAACCCTCGCCGACAGTCAGCTCTATCCACGTCCCCAATCCTTCCGGGACGACCTGGTAGATTCCAGGAGACAGGCGGACGAACTCGGACACGAACCCGTCATAGCCATCCTTGGTTTCTGTCAGCTTGAAAGCGCTCCAGCCACCGGCGGACCTCACTTCCACAGGCAGTCCCTCCAGCGCCAGCACCTCCACCAGTATGCTACCCCAAGCCTCGTCACTATGCAGGTCCACGGCGCGGCTCACAACCCGACCGCTCCAGGATTCTCCTCGACTGACCCATTCTTCAGAGGGGATCGCCAACGTCGGAATGGCAGGCAGTTCAGGAATGGTATATGCAAAGTCCACCAGCACGAATTCGCTCGGTCCAATTTCCACTCTATAGCTCAGCTCCATACCATCGGGGTTGATCTCATACTCACCGGACGGCAATCCTCCAAACTCACAGGCGAATTCGCCATGCTCTCTTTTCGTGCCGGTCGAAGCTCGCGTCTGCCAACCGTCCGACCTGAGCGTCACCGGGAGATCTCTGGCTCCCAGGACCCTGACCACCAACGTAGCAGAACCGTTCTCTGCGCCGGGGACACGCTGAGTGACCCGCGCGGTCCAGACCGGTTCAGAGGCTGGACGTTGGACGGTGAACGAGGGATTCATTACGCCCGACACCGAGAGCTTGGCTCCGGCTTGGACCGCAGGTGTCGAAGTGACAAAACGGGCCGGCGGATAAAGCACAGAAAACGAAGGAGGCGTCGGCTGCACGACTGGTGTAGAAAGGGCCACTGCCTTGGTAGCGGTAGGAGCAACCGGCACAGAAGTAGACGCGCCTGCTACAGCCGACGGGCTGAACTCGACCATCGCAAATTGACCATGCCCAAGGTTTACGGTGACAGAGCTGCCTATCCCTTGCGGATTGACCGTATATACCCCTGCAGGCAGTCCCCCAAACTCGCAAGCGAAATCACCATACTCCGGCTTAGAGCCAGTCACAGCCTGTACCCGAAAGCTACCGAGCTTTAGCTCCACAGGTAAACCAACCTGTCCCAGAACACGCACGACTACCGTACCGGGGCTCCGGGGGTAACCTCCCATCGTGTAAGCGATACGACCACTCCACAACGCCCGCGTCGACCGAGCAGACACCGCTGCCACAAGAGCGTTTGGCGGTGCAGTAGGGGAAACAAGCATCTCCGTGGACGTCGAGGTAGGGATAGGGGTCGCTGTGGGTGCCAATGGAACAGGTGTGAAGGTAAACGTCGGGGTAGGACGTGGCGTCGGAGTGAATGACGGCGTCCTCGTCGGCAAAGCTTGGGTTGGAGACGGTGAAATTGAGGGAGTCGACGTCATGGTCGCCGCGGGGCCTTTGGTGAACTCCACCGTAACATAACTCCTGGTGTTCGAGTAGAGCGGCAGAGAGCTTCCCAACCCTTGGGGTTCAACCACGTAATCGCCCCGCGATAGTGCGGCGAACTCGACCGTGTACTCACCAAACTCGGTCTTGCTCCCGGTCAACCCGGTGGCACTCCAATTGCCATCCTTGGTGGATACCTTAACGGGCAAGCCTTTCAGGCCAACTACAGATACCCGAAGGACGGAGCCTCTCAAAGACAGATCTTCAACTACGGATACGATGTGTCCGCTCCAGACCTCAACAGGTACCGGCGTTAACGCATACAGGACTCTTCCTTGAGCAATTCCTCCATTAGCCGCAAGCATCACCAGAGCGAATGCCAGGACAGACAACAAGCCTCTTAGCCAACCGATTTTCTTCGCCATTCATCTCCCTCCTGTAACCATCTCCTCCTTCGTGTACGTGAACGCCGCAAGATGGTATTCAGAACCTATCCGGAAAGTGGTAGCGGAGCTACTGGTGGGCTTATTAGCGGGCACAAGTCCCGCAGACTACTGAACAATCTCCGTGCTCACCACAGAGACACCAAGAACACAAGGATCGAACGGATGTCGAAGAATCTCTTTTATCAGGCACTATCCAGCACCGCAGAAGGAAAACGCACATTCTCAGGGATGACGCGATTCGAACTCCACTTCTGGATAGTCAGCAGGTGGTCCAGCCAACAAAGGAGCATCTTCTCCTTTCAGGTATTTGTCGAAAAAGGATAGTAGATACTCATTGGTTATCTGTCTCATTCTATCGGCAGAGATCGGCCCTGCCATTCCGATCAATTTGGTAACGGGCATGACCAATGGATCGTCACCGAAATTCGCATGTGTGCTACCCTTAATCGTAACCAGGTACAATGTATCACTGAATCGTTCTAGTATGTAGTCATTTGCACCGGCAAAGGGTTCGCTGTACATGATCATGAATGGCTGTTGGATTTCACCCTCGATTACATCTCCCCACTGGAACCCATCCAAGTTGACGCCAGCCTTGAATCGTTCATCAACCAAACAGACTTGACCTGCCACTGCGCCGCCCATCGAATGACCGAAAATCCCCAGGTCCGATAGATCAAGCCGGCCAGTGAAGCTGCTTTCTTGTTCGCCGGAATTCATTTTCTCCAACTCATCTATGGCGAACTGAATATCAGTGGTTCGAACGCGTAGAACAGTGTCCATAAATGTTTCGTTCGCCAAGATCTGTTTTGCGATCTCGTTTCTCTCATTCTCATCTGTGGTTGTCCAGAATTTCTCCCAGAACGGTATTATGACTTCCATGTGTTGTTGATAGTTTGCGGCATGCTCCTTGCTAAAGGGGACAATTGATCCGTCAGGCTGGACGACTGATTCGGACTCATAAGGATGAGCAAGACCAACGACAATGTAACCATGGCTGGCTAGCTCCTCCAGATGCAATTGATAATCCTCGGCATGCGCAAGAAACCCCGGCGAGAACACAATCACTGGATAGCTAGGCTGATCGTTCGAAATAGGCACATCCAAGTATGAGTTAGTTCTGACCACATCAAGATAATCGAAGACGAAATTGGGGGGGCCTACGGAATCAATGACCCCAATTGGCGGGATATTTTCCTTATAAGGCATCGGTTGTGCCTGCGCGGTCGATTCCGCAGGATACCATATCCTTGCTGTGAACTCACGATGATCATCCGGATCGTCGGTCAGCATTTCCGGCCGATTCTCATCCACAAAATGAATGTAAGTGGTCCCGACTGAGTAGGGACCAGTTGGTTGAGGCAGATGTACGACTGGAAACAAGATCAAAAGGGCCACTGCGATTACTAGAAACAACAGTCCGAGGATGGTCAGAATGACTGTGCAGACCCTGCGCTTGGGCGAGGCAGGCTGCCGTACTGTCTCGGTGTTTCTCTTGCTTATTTCGTTTAGACTGATGAGAAAGAGGAGCAAGGTCAAGCCGTAGAGTGGTATCATCTGCCAGCGATATTTCTCGAAGATAAGCTGTGCCACGGAGAATACGACTACCAATGATGGAAGGAAGACCATCAGGCGAGGTCTTTTTCTCTTTGGAAAGAAGAATCCAATCAAATACAGAAATAGCGTTGCTGAGATCAGGATTTCAAACGGTCTCACGATTTACCCTCCTGGACTACGGAATTCCCGGATGAGTGTTTACTGGGAACGAATGCGCATGTACTGCCAAGCTGCCTGTACGTATTCTCGGGGCGTCAACCGGAAAGGGAACATACGTCGTTTGATCGCATACCCTTTCCAGAACTTGTAAATAAGCCAAAAGACAGGATTCTTGGGCAGCTTGATCAGTTGCCGGACGACGGGAGCAAGAAAAGGAAACTCCACCGTAAGAGCAAACAACTTCTGCAAGTTTTCGATCTGTCGCTTTTCAGAAGGACTGCCAAAGCGAATGATCGTATCATCGCTGACTGAGCCGGACAAATCGTCGAAAGACCCTGTTATCCACCCGTGACTGGTGGCCCATGCGGCGAGCTGAGTGCCCGGATAAGGCTGGAAGAGAAAAACGTTGGCATAACTGGGACGGCAGGCAATGTTCAAGTCCAGTGTCTCCCAGTCTGTCTCCAGCGTCCCGCTCGGCAGACCCAACATGTTATTGGTCATGAAGCGGATACCGTGGCGACGCAATATCTCCGACGTATCAAGGATCTCTTCACGCGTCATATTGCGATTGAGAATGACATTACGCATCTCATCGTTGCCCGCTTCAAGTCCGAAACTGACACTGACGCACCCCACTTCCCCAAACATCTGAGCGAGGTCATCTGTGACAAGATCCGCCCGCACCTGACACCAGAAGGGCAATTCTATCTCCGCCTTGTGTCGCTCGGCAAATTCATCCAACCACTTTCGATTGAGAATGAACGTGTCATCCATGAATATGATGAAGGCCAGATCAAACTGCTCACGGACCAGCTTGATCTCCCGGATTACGCTATCCACGCTTCGGCGACGGGTTCGACGGCCTTTCCCGTCATAGAGCTCGGAATAAGCCTTGTTGAAACAGAACGAACAATTGTAAGGACATCCCCGTCCCGTAATAAACGGACGTATCTTGTTCGCTTTGCTGCCCGGATGGGCCTCGTACAGCAAAACCCTATCCGCAAACGGCAACACATCCAACTCTTCCGGAGTGAGAAGCGGCCTGAGCCCGTTGCGGATGATTTGCCCATCACGTTTGATCCACCAGTTGGGGATGTGATCTATGGAGTCACCGTTTTGGAGAGCGTTCATCAACTCCAGAACGGCATACTCGCCCTCGCCAAGGCAGATGGCGTCTACGCCTTCTTCGTTGATCATCTCCGGGAAGAAAGTGGGGTGGGGTCCACCAAAGATAGACAGGACATGGGGCAACCGGGCCTTAATCTGTCGGCTCAGGTCAGTATAATAGTGCTGCATCCCGGTATAGACCGTATAGCCCACCACATCGGGCTGCAGACGCATGGCTGCCTCTACAGGGTTTTCTTCTGTCGCTACGACCAAGCTTACCCGATGCTCACTCTCCCGTTTAAGAAGGGCAGAAATTAGCAAGATGCCGTGAGGCTCGTTATCCACTTCTTTCAGTATATAGAGTAGGTGCACCTTTCACTCTTTCTCAATCGCTCAGATCCGACGATAATTGTATCATACACTAGGAATTGATCTTCATAAAGTGCCAGATAAGCTCCACATACTCCCGCAACGACAGTTTCACCGGATGGACACGCTTCTTGATGACGTACCCTTTCCACAATTTGTTGACAAGCCAGAACAGCCCATTGGGACGCCACCTGATGATGCGGTGAAGCAGAGGCCTCAGCCTCGGCCAATTTACCACCAGAGCGAAGAATCGCTGGAGATTCTGAAGCTGTCGCAAGTGATCGGGAGAGAACTTCAGAACGGATGTATCCCCCGCCAGTTCGCCAATATCGTCGAAAGTGCCCACCATCAGATCCTGTTCGCGGGAAAACTCACCGAGTTGCGTCCGAGGATAGGGCTGGAAGATAAAAACGTGCGCATAGTCGGGCCGACATTCTGTGTTCAGGTCGAGGGTCTCGAAATCATCCTCTATTGTCGTGCCTGGCAGGCCGATCATATTCGTCGTCGTAAAATGCAGTCCAACTTCGTGGAACAGGCCGGAGGCATTTACGATGTGCTCGCGAGTCATGCCGCGCTTGAGCAACTCGTTGCGCACCCGGTCGTTCCCCGCTTCCACGCCCATACTGACGGAAAAACATCCAGCCGACTTCAACCACTGCACTTGCTCGCGGGTAACAAGGTTGGCCCGCGTATTGCAGAAGAAGGGCAAGCCCACCTCTTTGGGAAATTTCCCGGCGAACTCTTCGAGCCACCCGCGTGAGATGACGAAAGTATCATCGACAAAGACTACGAACTGCAGCGGATATTTGGAGCGGACATCATTTATTTCTTCTATGACATTATCCACACTGCGCTGGCGGAAACGTTTGGCTTTCGCACCATAGATCTCATTAAGGGCATGATTGAAGCAATAGGTACAATTGTAAGGACAACCCCGGCTGGTGATAAAGTGCTTTATCTTGCTTTTGCGAGAGAGCACGTCCCGTCCATACAAGAGATCGCGGTCAGGCAAAGGCAGAGTATCCAGGTCGCTGACAGCCGGACGAACAGGATTTCGGATGATCTCCCCATCCACCTTGAAATGCCAGTTGGGAATGTTTGGATTCAGGCCACCATCGGAGAGTGCATCAGCCAGGTCCACCAGGGCTTCCTCGCCCTCCGCAATGCAAAGACCATCTACACCTTCTTCCTCTATCATTTCAGAGAAAAAAGTAGGATGGGGTCCACCAAAGACGGAAAAAGCCGGGGCCACCTCGCGGATGCGCCGGTTGAGTTCAAGATAGTAATGCTGCGAGCCCGTCATCACGCTGTAGCCCACGATCCCCGGCTGCCATTCCCTGGCCACTTCGATAGGGTCCTGATGGTTGGCAACTACCAAATCCACCTCATGCCCGGCCTGCTTCAACGCACTGGACAAATGGAGCAAGCCCTGAGGCTCATAATCAACCTGTTGTATAACAAATAAAACTCGCGTTGGTATTCACCTCTATCTATAACTTCCATCCTCAGGCTAAACGCGGGCTGATAACACGAATCTCACGCAGGCCTTCGGCAGGCATTATCAAAATAGCACTATAAGAGTATATTAAATCAGTTACCCCTGTAAGTCAACCTCTGAAGTGACGTCCTTCATCCAGCCTAATCCAGCCTCATATACCGCCGCACGGCCCCTATCATCTCTCCCAGCGACATATGGACAGGATGAATACGGTTCTTGATGGTATATCCCTTCCATAACTTATGCACCAACCAGTAAACCGGATTCCGGGGGAGTTTAATCAACTGACGCACGACCGGAACCAACCAGGGGAATTCTACCGAGATAGCGAACAGCTTCTGGAGATTCTCAATCTGCCGTTTGTGCTCGGGTGGGAAATTGAGAACAGTGGTATCCCACGCAGAAAGGGATATGTCATCAATTGAACCTTCCATCAGTCCTTCCCGGCGCACCAATTCTCCTAATTGGGTGCGAGGGTAAGGTTGAAAAATGAACGCATTCGCGAAGCTCGCCTGACATTCTGCGTTCAAAGCAATGGTCGCAAAATCATCATCTACTGAGCTATGGGGCAATCCCACCATGTTCGTGGTCAGGACATTTATTCCCACACCGCGCAGGGTATGGCAGGCATTGACGATCACCTCCCGCGTCATATTTCGATTCAGGACACGTTCCCGCAACTCATCGTTGCCTGTCTCCAAGCCCATGCCCACGCTGACACAGCCGGCGGCTTTGAGCTGCCCGGCGACATCATCATCGACCAGATTAGCCCGGACGTTGCAGAAAAACGGCAGACCCACACGGCGAGGATACTCCTCGGCAAACTCAGCCACCCAATCCCGGAAAAGGACGAATGTGTCGTCCAAGAAGACCACGTGCTCCAGCGGGTAGGTGTTCTTCACCCACTCTACCTCATCAAGTAGATGCCCGACGCTTCGCTGGCGAACCCGCTTGCCCTTACCCCGATAAATGTCAGACAAAGCCTGGTTATAGCAATAAGCACAGTCGTAGGGACAGCCACGCCCACTGATAAAATGCTTGATCTTGGTGTCCCTGATGATTGGGTCCTTATCATAAATGATCGCCCTGTCCGGTTGTCCCAAACTGTCAAGGTCGGCGATGTATGAGCGCACCGGATTACGGACGAGATCACCAGCGATATTGAACCACCAATTGGGTATGTCAGGCTCAAAAGAACCGTCCTCCAAGGCGTTCGCCAGGTCCACAAGCGCATCTTCCCCCTCGCCCACACAGACTCCGTCTACCCCAGACTCTTCGACCATTTCAGGGAAAAAGGTGGCGTGAGGTCCCCCA
>Ga0255419_10278_pt1 | contig 11335 bp, 7 predicted proteins | sample ANMaggSeSYBR02J3_FD_182658 | JGI IMG/M metagenome (GOLD analysis project Ga0255419, IMG submission 182658) | Sediment cell enrichment communities from methane seep in Santa Monica Basin, California, United Staets - ANME aggregate JGI... | ecosystem: Environmental > Aquatic > Marine > Cold seeps >...
TTCACCGAGTTGTTGTTGCCGCTTTGTCGGTTTGTCCCGTTATGTCTCTTCTGGGGGCGAAACGGCCACAGCACGGAGTCTGGCAGTTTATTGTTGGAGCACTTGCAGCGGTGCTTGCACTGCCAGCGGCATCAGCAGTTCTTATCCGCCCTGGGAGCCTTCCTGACCTTCATATTCTCGGGCGAATTTTCTTACCCATTTTGGTTCTAGTTGGGTGGATGAACTTCGTAGGGACTCGCCGGGCGGTTGCCGCTACGCTTATTGCTTTGGGGCACGTTGGGCTCATTTGGCCGCTTTTGCCTGGAGTGCAACTAGAGGCAGCCGTACCGCAGGCAACTCGTGATCTGGCGGCAATTTCTTGTATGACTGTTGGTGGTTTTCTTGCTCTCGCTCAAGCTGTTTTCGCAGGCTCAAGACGGCAGTCGGTGTTGGCCGCTGGTGTCCAGTTGCCGCCAGGGGATGCAGAGTTTGTCTGCCATGTGAATACGTGTTTTCTTGCTCTCCGTGAGACACTTGGGGCAGCCTGGACGCTTCGGCTAGCTGAGCGTTTTGATCTGATGGCCACGCGGCGTGGTTGGCCGGTTCAGCTCACTTTTCAGGGAGTACAGATACGAGAAGAATCATCAGATTTGAAATGGGAGCCTGATGCCCTTCGGGCGATGGAAGCCCTGATGAGGCGATTTGTCTCATTAGGGTGGCTTAAGCGACATGGCTGGGCACGTTTTACAGTTTGAACTATTAAGAATTACACTAGAAACCCTTATTCAATCGTCCCGGTAGCCCCCGAATCAGAAGGGGAGTAAACTTTTTTCATTCGGGAACGTACTATCAGTGTCGGTTTGACACAGTATTGTTCCCAAGGCGGCTGCTGAATACATCCGCTCTTTTAAAAACATGGAGTTACGTCGATGGCTGAAGAAAGCAAACAAGCAGCACGTCCTGCACCAGAACCTGTTCCAGTTGATGAGACAAGTATCGCGGCTACGTATGCCAATTTTTGCCGTGTTACGGGTACGCCAGAAGAACTGATTGTTGATTTTGGCTTGAATAAACAGGTCGTGGGAAATGCCCCAGATACGATCCAGTTAAACCAAAGAATTATCGTCAACTTTTTTACCGCGAAGCGACTTGCAGCTGCGCTTATGATGGCTGTTCAGCGTCACGAGCAGGCCTTCGGAGTCCTTGAAACTGACGTGCAAAAACGCGTTGTTACACCACCGACGAAGGCCTAAAGCAGGTCTTGGACATGGTGAAAGAATAGGCCATCTGGCATCGGTGTTCGATACGATCGTATGGGACACCGATGCAATGGTCGTGTTGGCCCTGAGAAAGTTTGAGCCCCATGAGCACTGTCGATCCCCGGTCGGTTGAAGAGGCCCGACAGCAGATTCGTGCGCTCATTAGCGAGATTGAAGAACTCTCCAAAACGGATGCCGCGGAAGCCGAGTTTTTTCGAGGCCTGCTCGAACGAGTTATTGAGGCTATGGGTGCGGTAGCTGGTCTTGTCTGGCTCACAGGCAAAGAGGGCCGTGTTGAGCCGATTGCACATCTGAAAATGCAAGACACTGGACTTTCAGACAATGAGGAAGTTCAGTCCGCCCATAGCGGCATGGTGCATGCATTAATGAACTCACCTTCCGGCCTTCTTGTGCCACCGCAGGCCGCGATTACATCTCCAGATGGCAAGCCGAGTGGTGCAAACCCGTCGAGTCTTTTGGTCGTTGGTGTGCCGGTTGATCGTGGTGAAGATCGTCAGGGTCTTATTGAAATATTTCATCAACCGAATCAGGCGGACGTTGAGCGGGGCTACCTGAAGTTTTTACAGCAGGTTGCAGTTGTTGCGGGTGCGTATCTCGATCGAAAGCAGATTAAAACACTCGATACACAGCAATCCGCATTAGAGCAGGTTGATCGATTTAGTCGTGCGTTGCATGAATCACTCGACCCGGTTGCGACAGCATTTGTGTTGGCAAATGAGGCTCGCCGGATCATCGGTTGTGATCGTGTGAGTGTTCTTGTGAAAAAAGGTAGGAAGTTGCGGCTTGAAGCGGTCAGTGGACAAGAGTCGATTGAACGCCGTGCTTCTGCTGTTCGGGCGATTGAATCACTTGCCCGGGTTGTAGCTAAGGCTCGTGATCCTCTCTGGCATCCTGATGCAGAACGAGAATTGCCACCTCAGATCGAGGAGGAACTCGAAAACTATATTGATGAGTCGCACTCAACGGCCATGGCTATTCTTCCGCTTGAAAAACCCAGACTGACACCAGTTGTAAAGCCGGGAGGTGTAGATGCCGTTGCGGTTGCCAAGGCCGAGTCGCCACCGAAAGAGGCACCAGACCCAATCGGTGTTCTGGTCGTTGAGTGGTTTTCATCAACAACATTTGAGGGCGGTAAAAGAGCCCGTGTGGAACTGGTTGCCGAGCATGGTCGAGTGGCACTTTCTAATGCGATTGACCACACAACGATGCCTCTTCACCGGCTGACAAGTCTCCTCAATAAATCGAAGGCTCTTACGACGGCACGAAATCTTCCGAAAACAGTTCTTGCTGCAGTTGCCTTCATTGCTTTCATTGCTTCTTTGACACTCATTCGAGTGGACCTCAGGCTGGAGGGAAAAGGCACACTCGAGCCTGTTCACAGGCGAGACGTCTTTGCTGATATTGAGGGTGTTGTTGAGCAGCTTGAACAGAACTTAAAGCACGGCTCAGAGGTGAAGGAAGGAGAGCTTCTTGCGCAGCTTCGAAACACTGACCTTGAAGTAGCAATGACAGATATTCTCGGCAGGAAGGCATCGAGCGAAGAGCAACTTGTTGCGACCCGTCGATCGCTGCTCGAAGACAAAGGGCTTTCCAATGATGAAAAAAATCGAATGGCTGGCCGTGCTGCTCAATTGCGTCGTGAAATTGAAAGCCTTGAACAGCAACAACGGCTGTATGAACACAAAAAGACAGACTTGGAAGTCCGCAGTCCCATTGATGGCGTGATTGTGACCTGGCAGGTTAGGGACCGACTGCTCTTCCGCCCGGTTGAACGAGGTCAGGTGCTCATGAGTATTGCCGACAAGACCGGCGAATGGGAACTCGAGATTCACATGGCTGATGACAGGCTTGGGCATATTAATAAGGCTCTTTCGAGAGCAGAAAAAGAAGGTCAAAAGCTAGAAGTCGACTACATCCTGGCAACGGATCCAGGAACTCGACATTATGGCATTGTTGAAGAAATTCATGAGCAAGCTGAGGTTCGAGGAGAGCAGGGTAATACAGTGCTTGTTCGAATTACGATTGATCCAGCAAGGCATGAGAAGGAAGAGTTGGGTGCTGGAGCGACTGTCACAGCAAGGGTGAACTGCGGAACACACGCCTTGGGGTATGTCTGGTTTATGGACGTCATGGCATTCTTTCAGACACAGATCTTTTTCAGGCTCTGGTAAGAGTAAAAACACAGTACATCAGGTGGGCATTATGAAATTTACTTCAGGAGTTATGTACGGCGTTGTTTTGTTGGGAGTGCATTCTCTTTCAGCAGCGACGCCAGAAGAGCCGGTGCTTCGTCGCTGTTTGGTGTCAGTTGTTGAAGAAGCTCGAGTGCCTGCGCGTGAAGCCGGAGTCTTGGTTGAGTTATCAGTCAAAGAAGGAGACACGGTTCGTCGAGGTGGTGCCATTGCTCGAATTGATGATTCCCAGCCTCGCTTTGAAAAACAAAAAGCATCGGCTGAACATGATCAGGCAATCGCGAGAGCAAAAAGTGATGTCGATGTGCGGTATTCGGTTGCAGCAGAAAAAGTGGCTGAGGCAGAGGTCGAAAAAGCGGTTGCATCAAATCGAAGAATCCCAGGTAGTGTGACGCAGGTGGAGCTAGCAAGGCTCCAACTGAATCAGAAGAAGAGCGAGCTTCAGATTGAACAAGCACAGCTTGAAAGGCAGCTTTCATCGCTTGATGCACAGTCGAAAGAAGTGGAGGTTCTTGCCGCTGAAAACCGAATTGGTCGACGGCAGATCGCGTCGCCAATTGATGGCATGATCGTCCAGGTCTATCCACATCTTGGTGAATGGATGCAGCCTGGAGATCCCTTGGCGAGAGTTGTTCGGACTGACAAGTTGCGGGTTGAGGGGTATGTGGATTCATCCAAGTATGAGCCGAGTATGGTGCATAACCGCCCGGTAACAGTCTCAGTGATGTTTGCAGACGAGCGCGAAGAATCATTCAAAGGCAGGATTGTCTTTGTGAGTCCACTTGTTGAGCCTGGTGGTGACTTTCGCGTGTGGGCTGAGGTTGAAAATCGGCAGGCAAAAGATTCTGTGGAGTGGCTGCTGCGTGCTGGCCAAACAGCGACAATGACGATTCATTCCACACAGGCCCCATTGCCGCCCGTCCATCGAACCGTGACAACAGCAGATGCCGAATGAGGTGAACTATGGCGATGGCTGAAGCCTTCCGCTCGAGTACGTCGCGCCCTGTGGGCCTGCGGTACCGTGGTGACTTGGTAACCAATCGTCAGGTGTATCAGGGGCAGGCATGGTATGTGGTCAAAGACCCAATCGGCTTGTCGTATTATCGGTTTCGTCCCGAAGAATATGCCCTCCTAGAAATGCTTGATGGCGAGGCAAGTCTCGAAGATCTTAAGGATAATTTTGAGGCCCGTTTTCCTCCTCGTCGGATCACTGTGGATGAGGTGTCTCGTTTTGTGTCGACGCTCCACCGCAGTGGGCTTGTCATTGGTGATCGGGCTGGTCAGGGGCCACAACTCAATGAACGGCGACGGCAACGCGTGTGGTCGGAATGGAAAAACTGGCTGCGAAGCATTATGTGCCTGCGTTTTCGTGGCATTGACCCAGACTGGATTCTGAACAAGATCAATCCGTGGTTTGGGTGGCTGTACTCACCTCCTGCACTCATGATTGCTGTTGCATACATATTCACAGCGCTCATGCTCGTGCTGGTGAATTTTGAGACATTTCGCTCAAAGCTTCCTGAGTTTCATCAATTCTTTGCAAGTGGTAACTGGTTTTATTTGGCAGCAGCACTTGGAATCACCAAGGTGATTCATGAATTTGGCCATGGTCTTTCCTGTAAGTATTACGGTGGTGAGTGTCATGAGATGGGGTTCATGCTGCTGGTCTTTACGCCGTGTCTGTACTGTGACGTGTCAGACAGTTGGATGTTGCCGAGTAAATGGAAGCGGATGATGATCGGTGCAGGGGGGATGTATATCGAGCTTATTCTTGCATCGACGGCAACATTTCTCTGGTGGAATTCACATGAAGGCTTGTTTAACCAGATGTGCCTCAATGTGATGTTTGTATCCAGTGTGTCGACGCTGCTCTTCAATGCCAATCCGCTCATGCGTTTTGACGGGTACTACATTCTCTCTGACATGCTTGAGATTCCGAACTTGAGAACCAAATCAAGCACAAGCCTGAGTCGGCTTGCGAAAAAGTGGTGCCTGGGTGTGAAGTTGCAGGATGATCCGTTTTTACCCAAAAGGCATCAGGGCTTATTTGCGCTGTATAGTATTGCCTCGACAATTTATATGTGGGTCCTGATGATCTCGATCTTCATGTTTGTCTGGAATGCCATGAAGCCGTACCGCATGGAGGCCATCGGTCGCATGCTGGCGCTTTTTGGTATTTATGGTTTGATTGTTCGTCCGATTACTGGCATCTATAAGTTTCTGAAGGTTCCCGGGAGGAGAGATGAGGTGAAGAGTCTCAACATGACAATTACGGGTGTTGTAGTTGCGTTGATTGCCGCAGCGATCTGCTTCATACCGCTGCCTCAACGAGTCTGGTGTCCAGCAGAGCTGCGACCTCGTGGTGAAGAGACTGTCTATGTCACGGTTGATGGACGTCTTGAAGATATTCTTGTTGAGGCGAATGATCGCGTGGCCGAAGGCGACGAACTTGCCACATTTTCAAATATCGACTTGGAACTCCAGATTGCAGAGCTAGAAGGTCAGGAGTCAGGGTATCGTGCAAGACTTGCCAGCCTTGAGCGAGAACGATTTACAGATTCAGCAGCCGGCATGGAAATTAGGACAGTAGAGGAGTCTCTGAAGAGCGTTGAAGAGCAGCTTGCCAAGAAGCGCAAGTACCAAAGGGAACTTGTACTCAAAGCACCGCGATCGGGGCTGGTGTTGCCAGCAGAGACAGTTGATGAGCGGCCTGACCCGAGTGGGCGATTGCCGGGCTGGTCGGGCAGTGCGCTCGCAAAGAAGAATATCGGCGCGACGTTTGCCGAGGGCACGGTGCTATGCATGGTTGGTGATCCGGATCATTTTGAGGCAGTCATGATTGTCGACCAGAGTGAGGTTGAGTTTGTGCAGAGCGAACAGCGTGTTGACCTGAAGCTTGATGCGTTTCCATTTGAAACTTTTCGAGGTGCTGTAAATGAGATTGCAGAGACTCATATTGAGGTCGGGTCTGAGAGGCTCAGCGTAAAAGCGGGTGGGTCTGTCCCGACGACAACCGATGAGATGGGGCGGGAAGTTCCCATCTCGACAAGTTATGAAGTGCTGATGCAGGTCGATGACGTAGAAAATGTTTTGACGCCGGGTATGCGGGGGACCGCGAGAATTGAAGTTGGCAACCGAACGGTTGGTCAGTGGTTGTTGAGACTGTTCTGGCAGACCTTTAATTTCCGGATGTAACTTACGCGTTGTGAATCTTTTGGAGGGGCCGTCTTCGATGCCATATCTTTCCGGCATCACGATCTATCCGGTGAAAAGCCTTGACGGCCTAAGGCTTGCTGAAGCGACGGTATTGCCAAGCGGCGCGATCATGCACGATCGACGATGGCGTCTTATTGATACTGAAGGCAGAGTAGTAAACGCCAAAAGAACGTCCCGTTTTCATTTGGTACGGGCACAATTCGAAGGCATGGATGACGACAGCAACAGGATGTCCCAGTCTCCAATAAGTCATTTCGTGACGCTATGGATGGGCCATGGCTTGGATGAAACGTCGTGCGATTCACAGTCTGCTGAGACGTTCCCACTAGTTCCAGGATCGGAGGGTCCCTGTGAATGGCTGTCTGACGCATTGAGAGAACATGTTTTTTTAGAGGAGCGAGTGGAGGGCGGGTTTCCTGATGATCGTGATGCCTCAGGTCCTACGGTCATTTCAACTGAGACGCTCAGTGAGGTCGCACGCTGGTTTGGTTGGGACGATGCCGAAGCAAGACGTCGGTTTCGAATGAACCTTGAACTCACAGCTGAACCAGATCAGTTGTCTTCAGATAAAAGTCAGAAATCAGAATTGTTTTATGAACCTTTCTGGGAAGATCGTCTGGCCTGTCCTGTGCAAAAAAAGAATCTAATAGCTTCGTTGAGTGAAGGTGATGAATCACTTGACTATCTTCCTGTGGATGAGCCCGATGTTTTTTCGTTAGGTGGAAATGAATTCCGACCCGCCGGTGCTTGTCGACGCTGCGTTGTTCCCAGTAGAGACACCCGGACTGGAAAGCAGGTCACACTGTTTCGAGATGTATTTGAGGCCCGTCGATATCGGGGGCTCCGACAGGACGTCGATACACGAGATTGGCAGGACTACTACCGGCTTGGTCTGAATACGTCAGTCTTGCGGTCACATGCTGGTGGCCGGCTCGCCATCGGTGACGAATTGAAACTACGTGAGACTTCTTAGGCTGCGTCTCTGTGTGCACCAAAGTCAAAGACTTCGTTTGCAAAGAGGCTTAGCCTTGGGCCAGATCCAGTGGAAGCCGTATTCGAAGGAGCCGGCATGCTGCTTTCCTGACCAATAGAGGCCCATGCAGCGAGAATGACACGCTGATTTGTTGAGAGATGGTGCAAACTGAATGGTATGTTTAGATCGCTTGTTTTTCCCTCGTTTTGTAACGCCAACCGTACGAACTGCCGTGAGGAGTTGTTATCAGACAATATCATTGCTGGTTTGTTTGGGAAGGTGATTCGAGCTGGCAGAACTCTTCCTCTTGGTGGCATCGCTGGTGGTATTACTGATGGTGGCATTGCGATTGCATTTGATGCGATTGCATTTGATGCGATTGCATTTGATGCGATTGTATTTGATATGCCTGCCCCAACGTTCGTAACGGTTGTTGTCGTTGTTGGTGGGGAATAGGGTTGTGCGGCTGCATAATTCACACCATAACCCATGTCTTCAAAGGCACCGACTGTGATCACACTGAGTGGATTTGTACCCGTGAGATCTAATTCACCAGTTAACAGTTCGTTACCAAAAGTGGTGTCGTCCCAATGTACGTAGATTGTTCCAACGTCACCCGCTTGTTCAAGAGGGACTCCTAACGGATCTGCGGCAGCACCAAACAGGTCATTGTATTCCCTTACTGCATTAGTCCCGGTGAAGTGTGTGGGTGTTGTGGTGTTGGGAATGACGTTGTTCAGCCATCCTGCCGCATCCCCGAATCCGAGACAATGACCAATCTCATGAGCCATGATGGTCGATAATGCCGGGCTATCGACATCTGCTGGATCAACTCCAATCTCAGCAAGGTAGGGCAGCCCGTTAGCATCAGTACGAAAAAGAAGAGGTCTGGCATTCGCCAGTGTGTTTCCGTCTTGATCAGTATCTCCATCTAGAAGACCAAGTTGAACATTGATCTGAATGTCGTCAATGGTTCCATATGTTGGGTTAAACACTGAAGGAAGGTTCTCTGTAATCACCGATTGCCACAGATTAGCAGCCAGCCCGGACGCGGTGACGAGGCTTGGTGTGACATTGCTATCAAATACAAAGTCGATCTGAAAATCATCTGGTGGAACATAGTCATTAATAACAACGAGAGAAGTTATTTCTGAAGGTGTACCTCCAACTGGCTTTACGATGACAGTAAAGTTTTCTGCCCCTTCAATTGACTCCACAGGGTCGCGGAGCGTTTGGACTGAGAAATTCTTAGTTGTCTCACCGGGGAAAAATGTGATCCGCTGAGTCCGTTGCATGAAGTCACTACCGATAATTGCGGTACCGGATTTACTTGTGACAATGACAGACTCGGGGACCGCAGAAACGGCGTCGAGCGTCAGTTCAAAATCTGCGGAGTTCCCTTCTGAAACGACCTGGTTGAGCGGTGTAAGGGTAAAACCTGCCGGGCAATCACGCCGTTCAAGTGTTTCAAGGGAGTACACGTGGTTCCGACGACGTGGCATATAGATAGTTCCCGGACATTTATAAAGACACTGTTAAAAAGAAGCTATGAGCCCTTTCGGGCATCACTTCTTTGATGTTGATCGGTTCACCGAAGTGTGCCGTTCCGCACAAATCCCTTTGTCTGAGAACAGACAAGCCAAACTTCCCATTTCAACTGATCATGTGATCTTGCGAAGAGAGGTGGGAAGTCACTGCCTCTGCATTGGTGGAACGAGAATGCGATGCCAGCCATGCACTCCTATGTCTGGCAACCTGTACCGGTTAGCAAGAAGAAATGGCATGCAACTATGCGTGGTGTTATGGCGAAAACACCATGAGATTGGGTTGCGATGCCATTTTGAGCAAGTGTCTTTTGCTCACACGCTGAACGCCGATTTCTTCATTGTGTGGAGATGGTGCGTCTGAATGCGACCTTTTTGATGGGGAAATATGCGGGTTTTTACGAAGTTGCGTTTTTCAGCGAACCAATTCCTTGCACGTCCGTACTATTCGGAGGAGTCTATATCTAGATCACTTTTGCTAATGAGATCAGCAATAACCCGGCAACAGGCGGATTTTGGCACCTCCGTGTGTAACACCAAGCCGAGTTCGTCGTCGTCGGGTAGTCATGCTGCAGGGGCTTGTTTGAGCAAAGTGTTTACAAGGACATTGCTATGGGATTGATGCACAATCTGTTTAAAACAATTAATCGAGATAGACGAAGGAAGAAGTCTTTTCGCCAGCGATCTTCATCTGAAAGTTTTGGTGTTCACGAACAGTTAGAGGAAAGAATTGCATTAACTGTTCAAGTTTTTTCAACCACGGCGTCGGGCACTGCCGTGGAGGGTGGTTCCCCAGGCTACATGTCTTTAATCATAGATCAAAGCGGTGAAAATCTATACGTAAGAAATACATCAAGGCCACTTGGTGAAACTCAAATAGTCCCCGGCCTTGAACTAGCTGATAATCCTTCTTTCGCTCAGAGTTCTTTCCAAAACTTTAGTGACAATGAAGTATCACTTGGATTTAACAATTATCAGGACCTGTATGTTGGTTTGGGCGTACGAAATCGCCAGGAGACAGTGGCTCCAATAGATAGCGCAAATCCGTCATTTAATCTACTCGGTGCCGAAGACTTGACTCTTCCTACGGGCTTATCGCCTGATTTCACCTTCGATGTGTCCCCTGGAACACTACAAGGATTCGTTACTGCCGTAAATGATAATGGCGTAGCGGAACAATTTGATTTCAGAACACGGTATTTGACTGATGATCAAGACGGTGCATCGCAAGGAATTATGGATCTTGTGTTCACCCGGTTCACTAATGGGAATAACGTTCCAGCCTCAGCTACCACAGAGTTGACGCTGCTTTTTGGACCAAATGATCCTGACGTAGAAGTCACGGGTAGGTTTAATCCAGATAACGGTATTATAAATCTTCAATATCGAAATAATAATAATCCTATAGTTTTAGGTAGTACATTTGTAGTTAATTATGCATCTCCAGTTGTGGCAAGTGATCCAACGAATTTTGTTCTTTCATCAGGTGATTCACTTGATGCCGGTCTTTTTGTAGATCTTCCAGCGGCAAATTCTTCAGTCACAATTAATGCCCCGATTACTACCCCGAATCGAGGTTTGGCGGTTACTAACTCGGTTGACCTACGGACATCAGATATCGTTGTAAATGCGGCTGTTGAATCGAACGAAAATTTTACCGTTGGCCGTTCTCGATTTCACAGTCCACCAGTACAGAGCAGTACAGGTGGTGATGCAATTGGTTTAGTCGCAGATGCAATCCTGAGCCGTACGATTACAGTTTCTCCTGACAATGCTGCTCTGGTTTGTCTCGCCAGTGATCGTCGCCGGAGTGATCCCCGGTGTATTTTGGAGATATTCTCCGTCTAGATTATTTGGGACCGGCGGATCAATTAAAGGGTCTTCTGCTTCCGTAACAGCTGCCGCTCTCACTTGGAGCGCCCCCTGCCCCGCAATCGGCGCGTCTAGTACATCCATCTCCGCCTGGGTTGTCCGCACAGAAACACTACCGGCTGCTTGCATATTGGTTGCCAGCCCTGTCAGGAGATCCGTAGCAACACCAAGCACAAGTTTATTACTTGTAACCGTAGTAACATCGATACTTCCCTCCGGTGCGGAGGCAAACAAAGAAGCAGTATCCCGAAGAGATACTGTAAGTGCCTTGATATCGTC
>Ga0255419_10279_pt1 | contig 11312 bp, 12 predicted proteins | sample ANMaggSeSYBR02J3_FD_182658 | JGI IMG/M metagenome (GOLD analysis project Ga0255419, IMG submission 182658) | Sediment cell enrichment communities from methane seep in Santa Monica Basin, California, United Staets - ANME aggregate JGI... | ecosystem: Environmental > Aquatic > Marine > Cold seeps >...
GAGATTCTCGAGATTTCTCTGTAAACATCTGCTTATGGCAACAATATTTTCAAAAATTATCGCAGGAGAAATCCCCTCATACCAGATTTTTGAGGATGACCTCTATTACGCATTCCTGGATATTAATCCGCTGGCTGAAGGGCACACCCTGGTCATTCCAAAAGTTGAAACCGATTACTTGTTCAATCTGGAGGATGACTTACTGGCCGGAATGATGGTGGTTGCAAAAAAAGTGGCGCTTGCAATCGATCAGACTATGGTTTGCAAACGGGTAGGGGTGGCTGTACTTGGCCTGGAGGTCCCCCATGCCCATATACATCTTGTACCTCTTAACAGTCTGTATGATATCGAGTTCAGCAGACCGAAACTGAAGTTTTCAGACGAGGAGTTCAGGGCCACAGCCGAGAAGATCTCATCGGCCATAAAGTAAGACTACTTGAGACGGTCCGGGTTCTTCCGGATAAATTCTTCCCAGTTATTTGCACCGGCTTTTGGAAACTTGATTCCATTTTGATAAAAATGGCATACTGCCGCTGCAAGTCCATCTGTGGCATCCAGATTTTTGGGGATCTCTTTCAGGTCAAACATTCGCATCAGCATACGTGCAACCTGCTCTTTGGTAGCATCCCCGGCGCTGGTAATGGATAGTTTTATTTTGCGGGGAGCATATTCAAATACCGGGATATCCCTGGAGAGTACGGCAGCCATGGCGACACCCTGGGCCCTTCCCAGTTTAAGCATTGACTGTACATTCTTTCCAAAAAAGGGGGCTTCAAGGGCTACCTCGTCCGGGAGGTACTTCTCCATCAGCTCCAATGTACGTTCATAGATCTTGCGTAGTTTCATATAGTGGTCACCTTCACGTCTCAGGTCCACTGCCCCCATATCCACATAAGCCGGGTTACGGCCGCTTCCCTTTACGACGCCATATCCCATTATTGTGGTTCCGGGGTCTATGCCCAGGATGATTCGTTCAGAACTGTTTTGCATCTCTTCTGCTTATGTTCTGGATCACTATGCCGGCCACCAGTAGGATGATGCCGATCAAGGTGGTCATGTATATTTTTTCCCCCAGCAACTGCCTGGCAAATATGAGGTTGATGAAAGGAGCCATATATACAATGTTGCTGATCCGGTCACTCTTTGGTGCAAGCCGTATGGCCATTAACCACAGGGCAAAGGTAACACCCATTTCGAAAACTCCCACATAGAGTGCAGCAAACCACCCTTCTGCTGAATCTGGAAATGGCTGGTCCCTGAAGATTCCGGCAATCAATAGGAACAGGGATGCAAAGGCAAAGTTGAGGAAGAGGCGGGTATATGGATCCTGCTTATCACGGGTATTGTACAGAAAATAAATTGCCCATACCAATGAGGTGGACAGGGCAAGACCTATTCCGAGCCTGTTTTGAGGGTCCTGCGAAAGGGTACCTCCCATTAAGGAAATCAGGATCACTCCTGAAAAGCTCAGCAACATGGCACCCAGACTAAGCCAGCTGATCCTTTGTCCCAGTATTGGTATTGCAAGCAGAACCAGCACAATGGGCCAGATCATGTTTAGGGGTTGTGCCACCTGAGCCGGTAGAATGGTATAGGCCTTAAAGAGGATCAGATAGTAGGCCACGGGATTCAAAAGGCCCATCAGTGCTGAGAAAGCAAGGTCCTTTTTGGAAAAGGTTGAAAGTGACCGGAATCTACCTTGTGCGACAGTCAGGATTCCCAGTACAAGAGTTGAAGCCAGGGTAGCACCTGTAAGCAGTTGCCATGTATCGATAAAACGAAGCCCAAGTTTAAAGGCAGTGGGACTGGTTGACCAGAATAGCACAGCCAGGAGGGCAAAAAGATAGGCTTTCCTGGCTGATTTTATTTCCATATATCCTTTATGTCAGGAGATCAAAGTGTTTCCGGGCCCCATATATGGATGTAGCACTTCAGGTATTTCAATACCCTCCGGAGTCTGGTAGTTTTCCAGGAGGGCTGCCATGATCCTGGGCAGGGCCAGGGAGCTTCCATTGAGCGTATGTGCCAGCATAGGTCTCTTTTCACCAGGTTCCCTGAAACGTAGCTTCAGGCGATTGGCCTGGTAAGATTCGAAATTGGAGACGGAGCTAACCTCCAGCCATTTATCCTGAGCTGCTGAATAAACCTCAAAGTCATAGGTCAGAGCAGAGGTAAAGCTGAGATCACCCCCACAGAGCTCCACAATACGGTATGGGAGCCCCAGTTTGATGATCAACTGTTCCACATGGGATACCATCTCTTCAAGGGCCTCATAGGAACGTGAGGGGTGTTCAATATGCACAATTTCTACCTTATCGAACTGATGTACCCTGTTCAATCCTCTTACATCTTTTCCATAGGAGCCAGCCTCTCTTCTGAAGCAGGGTGTAAAAGCCGTGTTTTTAACAGGTAGGTCTTCTGCATTCAGAATGACATCCCGGTACATATTGGTTACCGGTACTTCAGCAGTGGGAATCAGGTAGAGATTGTCGCCCGTTACATGGTACATTTGTCCCTCTTTATCGGGAAGTTGTCCGGTACCAAAGGCCGATGCTTCATTCACCAATAGGGGGGGGAGAACTTCTTCGTAACCGGCCTTTGTATTCTGATCAAGGAACCAGGAGATAAGAGCACGCTGCAACCTGGCACCCTGTCCCCGAAAGACCGGGAATCCACCCCCGGTAATCTTCACTCCCAATTCAAAATCGATTAAATTGTATTTTTTGGCCAGCTCCCAGTGGGGCATGGAGCCTTCTGCCAGCTGAGGTAAAACACCTCCCTGGCGTATTTCTTTGTTGTCAGCTTCACTCTTCCCGGCCGGTACTGAAGGGTGGGGAATATTGGGGACCTGAATCAGTAGCTCAGTTAACAGCGAAGAGCTGAGTTGCAGATTTTGCTCCAGGCTTTCCAGCTCCTGTTTTATGGCTGAAGTCTGTTCCTTTACCTCGTTTGCTTTGTCTTTTTCTCCTGATTTGAACAAGATGCCAATCTCCTTACTGAGCCTGTTCATCTCAGCCTGTAATTCATTTGTCTTGACCTGCAGCGAGCGCCGCTCGTTATCCAATTCAATGATTTGATCGATCAGTTCAGGATTTCTGAAGTTTTTGATCTCAAGCCCTTTGAGGAGGACTTCTTTGTTGTCCCGGATGTAAGGAATGGTTAGCATATTTGAAGCATAAAAAAACCTGTAATACACTTTAAAGGTAGTGCATTACAGGTGAAAGTATATATTATTTATCTAATTCTACTGGTTTTCTACCGGCTCAATGGAGACATAAGATTTGTTGTCTCTTTTCTTGGTGAATTTCACCATACCATCGGTCATTGCAAACAGTGTATGATCTTTGCCTATACCAACATTGCTGCCGGGATGATGTACAGTTCCCCTTTGTCTGACGAGGATATTTCCTGCCTTTACGATCTGTCCGCCGTAAAGCTTCACACCCAGTCTTTTGCTTTCTGATTCGCGACCGTTTCTTGAGCTACCAGCTCCTTTTTTGTGTGCCATATCTATTGACTTTTACTTTTTGACTTTCAACTTTAAACTACTATGCCTTGTCTCCCGATTCCTTTTTCGGAGCAGCTTTTGCAGCTGGTTTTTTGGCAGCTGGTTTTTTGGCAGCTGGTTTTTTGGCTGCTGTGGCTTTGACAGCTTGTTTCTTAGCGGCGGGCTTTTTGGCTGCAGCTGGCTTCTTAGCAGTGGTCTTGGCTGCAGGAGCCTCCTCCTTTTTGGCTGCGGGGGCCTCTTTCTTGGCTGGGGCACCTTTTTCCGAAATAGCTTCAATTTGAATCTGGGTCAGATACTGACGATGACCGTTCAGCTTTTGATAGCCTTTTCTTCTCTTCTTCTTAAAGACAAGAATTTTATCACCCTTCATATGAGAGATGACTTTGGCATCAACAGAAGCACCCTTTACAACGGGATCGCCTACTGACACTTTCTTTCCGGTATCAATCAATAAAACCTTATCGAAGCTTACCTTTTTTCCTTCTTCTACTTCCAGCCTGTGTACGAACAATTTCTGGTCCTTTTCAACCTTAAACTGCTGTCCTGCTATATCAACTATTGCGTACATTCTACAATGCTTTTTACTTTATATCAGAATTTTGGGTCTGCAAAGATAGAAAAGATTGTGTGATCGACAAAGGTTTTAGGGGAATTATTTTTTGGATAAATATGTCCTAGTTATTTCTATATTTGTGATGAAAGAGTGCTAAAAGAGGTATGGGAAAAATCAAACTAAACGTCCTGGGCATTTCATACAGCCAGACTCAATCGGGTGCTTATGCCCTGGTGCTGTCAGAAGAGGATGGAAACAGAAGAATTCCCATCATCGTTGGTGGTTTTGAGGCTCAGGCCATTGCCATTGAGCTTGAAGGCCTGGCACCGCCCCGTCCTCTTACACATGACCTGTTTAAGAACTTCGCAGAATCATATGGAATAAGCCTGGTGGAGGTCAATATCCACAAGCTGGAAGATGGTGTTTTCTTTGCTAATATTCTTTGCGATAGTGGGGGACAGCGTATAACTCTGGATGCCAGGACCTCCGATGCCATTGCACTTGCACTCCGGTTTACCTGTCCGATTTACACCACAGAGGAAATTGTGGAAAAGGCCGGTATTGTACTTGATTTTGAAAAGGGAACCGAGTTTGAGCATCCTGCTGCATCGCAGGATGAAGAGAGTGAAGTTAAGATTGAGAAGCCAAAGAAAGGAGCTTCACAATCGGACCTCTCCAAGACCAGCATGGACGATTTAAGATCCATGTTAGCCGAAGCAGTTTCAAAGGAGGATTATGAAAAAGCCTCCGAAATAAGGGATGAGATAAACCGAAGGTCCAGATGATTACAGATACTTTGTTAATTGACACGGTAGCTGCTGCAATCCAGCAGGTGCCTGTTGACCCCCTTCCGTTATCCAATATTATTCCTGAAAAGGCCGGATTTACTTTCGACCTGGTGCGCTTATTAAGGGGATTGATGGGCATGGCAGTTTTGATAGCGATCGCCTATCTTTTTAGTAACAACCGGAAGGCTGTAAACTGGAAGATGGTTGGGACCGGACTACTTTTTCAGCTGATTCTGGCTGTGGGCATTTTGTATATTCCTTTTGTCCAGGTCTTCTTTGAATTCATTGGGAAAGGATTTGTAAAAATTCTCGCCTTTACCAATGAGGGGGTTAATTATCTTCTTAAGCGGAACGATACAGGTGCCACAGATCCCGCTCTGCAGAATTTCGCTTTCTCTATTCTTCCTACAATCATCTTCTTTGCAGCCTTCTCAAGCCTGCTTTTTTACCTGGGGATCATCCAGATATTTGTAAAGGGTTTTGGATATGTGCTATCGCGGGGACTGGGATTGTCGGGACCTGAAAGTCTTTCAGTTGCTGGGAATATTTTTCTGGGGCAGACAGAGTCACCTCTTTTAATTAAGCCTTACCTGGAGAAAATGAGTAAAAGTGAGATTCTCCTGGTGATGTCGGGGGGAATGGCCACCCTGGCCGGTGGGGTACTGGCGGCCTATATCGGTTTTCTGGGCGGAGGAGATCCTGTTCAGCAGGTGATTTTTGCCAAACACCTGCTTACGGCCTCCATCATGGCAGCTCCCGGAGTGGTTGTGATCTCCAAGATTATTGTTCCACAAACTGAAAAAATCGACAAGACCATTGAGGTAAGCAAGGAAGATGTTGGGAAAAATGCCCTGGATGCCATTTCCAACGGCACAGGTGATGGGCTGAGACTCGCAGTGAATGTGGGGGCCATGCTGCTGGTGTTTATTGCCTTTATTGCCTTTGCCAACTACATTCTTGTGAAGGTTGGGGGGTGGACCAGTCTGAACGATAGAATTCTTTCATTTACCAATGGAAGATATGATGAATTAAGCCTTGAATTTATCCTGGGTTATGTCTTCTCGCCTTTGATGTGGTTAATTGGTGTGGCCAGGGAGGATATTACCCTGGTGGGATCCCTTCTCGGGAAAAAACTAATCCTAACCGAATTTGTGGCTTACATTGATCTGGCCGATATGAAAGCTGCAGGTTCTTTTAGTGATACCAAATCGATCATCATGTCGGTCTACATGCTTTGTGGGTTTGCAAATTTTGCATCCATCGGGATTCAGATAGGAGGGATAGGAGCACTTGCTCCGGGACGCCGTGTGCTGCTTGCGCAATACGGGATGCGTGCTCTCCTGGCAGGAACCCTTGCATCCCTGCTTTCGGCTACCCTTATCGGTGTCTTATTGGGATAGGGATGGCTGGTGGAGGCAAATACGATTTTGACTTTTCAAAACAGGTTGTCCTTGTGGTTGAGGACAACCAGATCTCTTTCAAACTTATTCATGCAGTACTGAAACAGGTAAAGGCCAATGTGGTGCATGCTGCAAACGGGAAGAAGGCCATTGAAGCCTGCAGCACCGATGCTCATTTTGATCTTGTTCTGATGGATATGCAGATGCCTGAAGTGGACGGATTGGAGGCGACCCGGCGAATCAAGCAGATCAGGCCCGAACTGCCCATTGTTGCGACTACTGCCAATACCTATGACGAAAATGTTGTAGCCTGCAGGGAAGCCGGTTGTGATGGTTTCCTGACTAAACCTTTGCAGTTCAGGAAGATGTTTGAAATGATGCAGTCATTTTTCGACCTGCAAGAATAGTGCATCATGGCACCCCTGGTCATCATCATCCTTATTATTGTCTATGGATATTCCCTTCTTATTCTGCTTTTCTATCTGGAGATAGACACAGATTCCGACAGTGCCGGTGATGTATTGAAGCAATCGAGAAGCATTAGTGTAATCGTACCATTTAAGAATGAAGTGGATCATCTGCCCCAACTACTGGAGGATTTTGCCGGGCAATCCTATCCGGTGGAGCTGTTGGAAGTTATTTTCGTGGATGACCATTCCACGGATGGCTCTGTGACGGTGCTAGAATCCCTGATCAAGAGCAGTGAGCATTTTCAACTGCTCGCACTTTCTCCCGGAATGTCAGGGAAAAAGAGTGCGCTCTCCTATGGGATTGAGCAAGCTAAGCATGATTGGATCATTCAGGTGGATGCTGACTGCCATATTGGTCCCGGATTTATTTCCACCCATGTTTCATTCCTTGAGAAGCATCCTTCAGATCTGGTGGCAGGTATAGTTAGTACCGGGAAGGGGAATGGAAATTTTCTGGAAACCTTTGAGCGGCTGGATGTCTTATCGCTGGCTGGGAGTGGTGCCGGATCATTCAATCTGGGCCGGCCCATGATGTGCAGTGGAGCTAATCTATCCTATTCCAGAGAGCTCTATTTGGAGACACGTAAGTTCGATCCGGCATCAAGCATTGCTTCGGGCGATGATATGTTTCTAATGATCGGGGCCCGAAAGCTGGACAAGACGCTCTCTTTTAATTCCCATCGGGATGCAATGGTGATGACTGCTCCTGTGAAGGACTGGCGAAGTCTGATTGCACAGCGAATTCGTTGGGGCTCGAAAACAGGAAGATACCGTATGCCAGATATACAGTTGCTTGCACTCCTGGTATTACTTGCAAATATTTCCATATTGCTGATGCCGCTGTGGATCATTCTGTTTCCGGGACTGTGGCCCTGGCTTGCAGGTGCATGCATTGTGAAAACCCTGGCCGATTTCATGCTCCTATTCAGGATGACAGGGATAATCGGATCACGTAAGAGCTTAAAGCTGTTTCTCCCTGTCAGCCTGCTTTACTACCCTTACTTTATACTAACTGTTCTTGGAGCTTTCAGGGGAAAATTTGTCTGGAAAACTGAAACTAAGTAAACCTCCGGCGCTGCATGAGTCGGTAAGAGAGCCCAATGGCCAGGGAGGTGTAGAGAAGGACCATCAGGATATTTAACCATGCCGGCAATCCTTCCGGTAAAATATCCAGGGCCGATTCGTTGATTGGTTCAGAACTATTCATTTTTCTTTGAAAAATCTCAATCAGGTCCGGCAATGGGGTCAGCTGGGTGGTAGTGCGCATGGGAAGATACCAGCGAACTTCATGCTTGCGAAGAATCAGGAACAGTACCGGATCCACAAATACGCGAATGGCCAGAAAGGTCAGCAGGGAAAGGGCTGTGTTTTTTATCAGGAGCGCCACCAACAGAGCCATAGACATATAGGCAATGGAGGAGGCCAGGTATCTTCCCAGGACCCAGGTGTTTTCCAGCGCAATCTTAAAGGTAATCTTATAACTATAGATCAGTCCCAGGGTAAGGGAAGTAAGACCCAGAAGCAGCGTGGCAAAAAGGGCCAGTACCATCACCAGCAAGAGTTTCTGCAAAAGAAGCTCTGAGCGGCTAAGGCCAAAAATCAACTGAGTTTTAAAGGTATGATTATTAAACTCCTTGGTGGTGATCATAATTACCACAAGGCCCAGGAGTATGTTATAGGGTTCGGTGACCCAGGTGAGAAACACCCAGACATCGGGGAAACGAAACAAATCGCTGAGAGATATCACCGGGATCTCCTTATCTACCGCCGGATAAATAACTAGTCCCAGGGTAAAGGCCAGGACATAAATTCCCAGGACAATCCGGAATGGATTGTAATTCAGCAGCTTGATCTGCTCTATATGTAGTAAACGCCGCATCTCTTATTCTTCCTTAACCAATTCAAGAAACTGTGATTCCAGACTTCTTTTACGACTCAGCATATGATTAACCACCAGGCTGTTGGCAAATGCAAAAGAATTGATGTCAGCCGGACCTACCTTCTCATTCAGGGTGAGAATCAGTAAACCGTTTTCGATTTCAATCTCTTTTACAAGGGAGGATTGGTTCAATTTTTTCCTGAATTCATCGTTGTTGTCACAGGAGATCTCGATAATCTCATCTTCAGCCAGAAGCTCTTTTACCGGTCCGTTAGCCAGGAGTTCCCCCTTTTTCAGGATGGCCACGTGACTACAGATTTTTTCAACCTCGCTCAGAATGTGTGAGGCCAGTATCAGCGTTTTGCCCTCCTGCACCTGCTGGAGTACAATTTCCCGTACCTCAGCAATGCCTTCCGGATCCAGACCGTTGGTGGGTTCATCCAGGACCAGCACTCTTGGATCGCCCAACAATGCGGCTGCAATACCAAGTCGTTGTTTCATTCCCAGGGAAAGGGTGGAGAACCTGGATTTTTTTCGCTCCGCCAGTTGTGCTGTTTCCAGGACACGGCCAATATCCCCGTAGGGCATCCCTTTGATATCGCAGATAATTCTCAGATTTTTCTCCAGGTTCAGATAGGGATAAAAATGGGGTGTTTCAATAAGAGAACCGATAGTCTTCCGCTGGCTGGCTTCCGGCTCTTCTCCGAACCATTGAAAATGGCCTCCATCCTGACGAAGAATTCCGGTTACTATAGAAAGGGTAGTTGTTTTTCCGCTTCCATTAGGACCAAGAATACCATAGGCCTGTCCTTCTGTGATCTGAAGATCCAGGTTCCGGATGGCTCTCACATTTTTATAGGATTTGGATAATCCGTGAATCGTAAGGATTTCCTTCATATTAGTTGGCAAGCTCGGAAAAGAATTTGATACGAACAAGCCTTATCTCTTCTTCTGTGAAATACTCTTCACCCAATTCTGAAAGGGCCTCATCTATGGACTCTGTCTCTGCCTCCCGGAAGTATTCGAAAATCTCATCCAGCTTCTCCTCATCCATAATTTCATTCAGGTAATAATTGATGTTCAGTTTTGTGCCTGAACCAACGATGGCCTCAATCTCATCAATTAGATCCATCAAAGAGAGATTTTTTGCACTCGCAATATCATCGAGACTCAACTTACGATCGATGCTCTGTATGATATAGACTTTAACGCCCGATTTGTTTACTACCGATTTGACCACCATATCCTGGGGCCGGATAATATCTTTCTCCTCTACATAATCACGGATTACATCCACAAATCCCTCCCCGTATTTTTTTGCTTTGCCAGCACCAACTCCAACAATATTTTGCAGCTCTTCAAGCTTAACCGGGTACTGGATAGCCATATCTTCCAACGAAGGGTCCTGGAATAATACAAAGGGAGGCAAATTCAGCTCCCTGGCCATCTTCTTCCTCAGATCTTTCAGGATGTGCAGCAGCTCTTCATCCACGGCTCCTGTTCCTCCTGCACCAGTAGATACGCCCTCCTCAGGGGTAATATCAAAATCATGATCCTGTGTCAACATCATCGAATACGGCTTCTTAATAAAATCGTGTCCGGCATCTGTCAGCCTCAACAATCCATAATTCTCAATATCTTTTGTAATAAATCCGGCAATCAGGGCCTGCCTGAGCACTGCATTCCAGTACTTTACATCCTTGTCTTTTCCGGCACCAAAGTACTCGGAATGATGATGATTATATGTCTTCACAGCACTATTTGCAATGCCAGAAAGAACGTTCGCAAGATGCTCGGATTTGAATTTTTCCTGCACTCCTAAAATAGCTTTTAAGCCTAAAAGTACATCTTCCTTTCCTTCAAATTTTTCTTTGGGATGCAGACAATTGTCGCAGTTGTCGCAACCCTCCTCCATGTATTCGCCAAAGTAGTTGAGCAGCAGCTTGGGGCGGCAGACTGCCGATTCGGCGTAAGCCACAGTTTCCAGCAGTAATTGTTTGCCTATTTCCTGTTCAGCCACAGGTTTTCCCTGCATGAATTTCTCCAGCTTCTGAATATCTTTGTAACGGTAGAATGCAATACATCTTCCTTCACCTCCGTCCCGTCCTGCCCGTCCTGTTTCCTGGTAGTAACCCTCCAGGCTTTTTGGCATATCGTAATGAATGACGAATCGTACATCGGGCTTATCAATTCCCATTCCGAAAGCAATGGTCGCGACAATAACATCCACTTCTTCCATCAGAAACTGGTCCTGATTGGATGAACGGGTCATGGCATCCATCCCGGCATGATAGGGCAGCACCTTGATGCCATTCACCTTTAGGGTTTCGGCCAGTTCTTCCACCTTTTTCCGGGAGAGGCAGTAAATGATTCCGGATTTGCCGCTGTTGGCCAGGATGAATTTGATAATTTCCTTGCTTGCGTGGACCTTGGGCCTGATTTCGTAATAGAGATTATGCCTGCGGAAGGATGATTTGAATACACTGGACCCAAGCATGTCCAGGTTCTTCTGAATATCGTCCTGAACCTTTGGGGTTGCGGTGGCAGTAAGGGCAATAAGGGGTGCCTGGCCTATTTTGTTGATAATGGGCCTGATTCTTCTGTATTCCGGTCTGAAGTCATGGCCCCACTCAGAAATGCAATGCGCCTCATCAATAGCATAAAAGGAGATGTTTACCTTTTTCAGGAATTCGATGTTCTCCTCCTTGGTCAGG
>Ga0255419_10280_pt1 | contig 11302 bp, 6 predicted proteins | sample ANMaggSeSYBR02J3_FD_182658 | JGI IMG/M metagenome (GOLD analysis project Ga0255419, IMG submission 182658) | Sediment cell enrichment communities from methane seep in Santa Monica Basin, California, United Staets - ANME aggregate JGI... | ecosystem: Environmental > Aquatic > Marine > Cold seeps >...
TTTTGATTAGAGCCTGGCATCAAGCCTGAGCTCGACATCCATACCCTCAAACTGTATATGAGGCAGGATTGATATACTGCAGTCATACCATCCTATCATTCCCTCCCGCTCAGTCACCTCTACTGATGCTGCTTTAAAGGGATAGAAGCGCAGCGTCAGGTCATCAGGGTCAACCACGGTAGTAACATACTGAAATATCCAGTTTTTAAGAGAATTTTTGATATATTCGGCATCAGCGCTGCTGCCGATATTGTCACGCATGATTGATTTGACATAGTGGGCTATACGGGTGATTGAAAAAGTATATGAAAGGTTGGTAACCAGTTGTGCATTTTCAGAATCTTTCGGGTCTTTGAACTTTTTGGGTTTTTTGAGCGACTGGCAACTGAAAAAACATGCGTCTGCCGTGCCCTTGCGGTAGACCAGAGGCATAAAGCCGCAGTTGGCAAATTCCAGTTCGCGATAGTCAGGGATCGACATCTCGACCGGAATTTTTATCTCTTCTTCGCCACGCACGTTGAACGTGTGCACGGGAAGTCCGCTTACCAGCCCGCCGCCTTTGGGACCACGCAGGTACTGGCACCAGCCTGACTGGGCAAAAGACTTCACCATATTCTGAGCAAAGAGAGATACAGCATTGCCCCAAACGTAGTCCTCATCATTGTCACCCCGAATCTGTTCCTGAAACGGGATATCCTTGCAGGGATTAGTCTCAGGGTCATATGGAAGGCGGGCAACATACCTGGGCAGCGCCAGCCCGATATAAGCGGCCTCTTCCGAGTTGCGAAGTTTATCCCAGGATCCGTATTTCGGATGGTTCATAAGCCCCTCAAGATCTTTGATGGCGGCCAGTTCTTCCATGGAGTCGCATCCGAAGAATTTCGGCGAAACTGATCCTATGAAAGGCGCATGGCTGGCTGCTGCAATTTTGCCCATGATTTTCAACCAGAACTCATCATGAGGGATGTGCTCAAATTCATGCAAACTGATGATACTGCCAAAAGGCTTCCCGCCGTACTGGTCGTATTCGCTGATATAGACCTTTTTAAAAAGAGCGCTGCCGGTAATATCAACGGCATTGGCCTCAAAATCGTCGAAGAGCTCTTCCTTATCTACATCAAGAATGTCAATCATTATATCTGCCTTAAAATTTGTATTTAATATAAGGTCATTTAGCGACCTCCAGTTGGATTCCATCTTTTTGAAATTTTCATGGTGGATGATTTCATTAATCTGATCATTCACTGTCTGATCGATGCGGGCAATCAGCTCGTAAATGCTGCCTTTGTCCAGACGACCAGCGGACTTATCAACATTCAGCAAAAGGACGGCCATACCTGAAAGAAAGCGGTCTTCCTCGCTGACATCCTCCTTTACGACCTGAAGATTGTCCTGAATCATGGGAACTGCTTCTTTCAACTCGGTGCTGAGACGCATACTTGAAAGAAAACGATTGAGATCAAGCTGTTCCGTCTTTTCTTCGGTCTTTACTGCTTGTTTGGTTTCTTCAGCCATAGATATCTTGCCTCCTTAATAGAGTTTATTACCAAAATATGAATGCGTTGATTCGTTAATAACCGATTCTCCTACTTCTCGCTTGAAGGAAGCTTCAGGCTTTCATAACCTTTAAGCTGTTCCATCATCTTGCCCAGAGCCTCTTCGTCGCTCATCAGTTCATTCAGGAGCTTACGAAAGTCTTTTCTGTTATCAACGTTAGAAATGACTTCCTCCAAAAGCTTTTTCATCTGCAAAACTCCTCTAAGCTTGGGCACATGCTTGGCTATATGGTCTGGTGAAAAAGACCTCATGCTGTCGACGGGAATTTCCACGTCCATATCCTCAGCCATTTCCGGATCAATCTTGTTGGAGACGGCAAACTTTAAAGACATGCCCATGTCCTTCATTACCGCATCCGTGTTTGTACCGTCCAGGGTACGCAAGCGCCTCTCCTCCAGATCCAGCTTCCTGTCCTTGGAACTTCCCATAGAAAAATTACCTTCGACAAGCAGCCGCAAGGGCAGGCTGACATCTTCGGGCTGACCACTGACTTCGGTCTTGTACCTGAGAGTAAGGCGGGATTTTGGTATTTCATCCTGAATTGCCATATGCTATCTCCTTTTCTTGTTTAAATTTATTCACAATTTTCAGTGAAACTCCGTACCATTCCGTGGTGAACTTCACCTATACGCAGCCTCAGCCTGAAGAACACATTCCCTCAGCCTGGTAATGCATTGAAAAATTTCTCCGCTCGATTTGCGGGAAAGCGCTCCTGATAAATACTGGCTGCGGCACCAGTCATGGTCAACCTCAGTATCTGATAGAAACCTCGGATATATGGGGAAAAACACTATTCTGTCCGGCTGAAACTCATTACCCATTTCATCTGCAATTGTCCCGCGGATTTTAGATGTCAAAACCGTTTCATCAATATCAGCCATGCCTTTAAAAACCAGCAGGACAATACGGGAGCCCCTTCCTGTGTCTGAAAGAGGAACCTCGCTTATGGAACAGAATAAATTGGATCGGACTAAAACGTTCCGGAGTATTTCATGAATCTCATCTGCCGGGTAAGATCTGCCTTCTCTGCTGCAAATACTTGTTCCTGTGAAAACCCATTCCCCACTGCTGCCGGCAATAAGGCTGGTGGTCGATCTCTTTTCCTGATCCGGCGCACCAGGCTCGGAAAGACAAAATACACCACTGTCTCCCGGAGCCTCGGAATTCCCCCCCAAGGGGTCGGCAAGTGACCATGCCCTGCCTGGCGCAGGTAATACATTCATATGAGCCATACATTTACGTCGTACAGAAAAAAAAGAGCACCCCCCAAGTGCGGCGTCACATTTCAGGTTAAAGGCATAAGTATTTTCAAGCTTAAGATCTCGAACAAATAGTTGCCACTGTTCCATGTCAGATGATTCGGCAGGGTTACGAAACCAGCATTCCCATACTTTACCTGCATCAACCTGGCTTTTCAGTAGTATGTCACGTACCCTTTTGCTCACGCCAAAAGCCTTGATTGACCGTCGAGTCACAAGCCCCGGATCGGCGGCTATATCCTCAGGCAATAAATGCAGGTAGGTAGCGCCACAAAAGAGGCCCGCCAAAAGTAAGGCCGGCTGGGTTTCCAGTAAGTGAAATCCAGGCGCAGCATAGACTTGACCAGGGCCAAGCCCCAGCCCGATGATACCATCGCTCAGCCCGCAAAGATAGGCTGCATCGCTTGTTATGTCCATGGGCAACCATGGCTTATGACTGCAAGGATCAAAGCAGCTAAAAACCGCCTGGCCCGATGGGTACACATAGAAACGCTCTATACCAGGCTGCGCATCCTCCCCTGCCTGGGCTTCGGTCAGCACCTTGTCACTCCATGCAGTTAGTAATGAAAAATGCTGTTCATCAATAACAATATAGTCCGGCTTCAGCGCCTCAAGCCTCCTTTCCAGAAAAGCTTTTCCCTGTGGCGGCAGGAAGGAGATCTTTAATCCCATCTTCAAGGCAGCCAACAGATCAACTACTAAGTCTAATCCCAGAGGCCGGATTATACAAAGGGATTCTTCCGGATGCAGCCCTAAGCGTGCCAACATGCTTGCCTTTGCAGAAGCCATTTCACCCAACCGGCTGTATGAAATATCCCTGAAACCAGCAGTCAAATCATATAAGCATAAGGCCGGTGCAGTATTGTTTCGATTTCGGGTTATGATATCATGATAAAAATTATATTTGTTGAAAAGGACACTGGCACCCGAAATATCAAAGAACGAGTCATGCGTACTTTTAAGTGCGCGCCAAAAATCCTGCGTATTTCGATGGCCTTCTTCAAGCCATTCCAGCTTACCACAGGGTTGCTGCCCATCCAGGCGCAAATCATTTTCAATTAAGTCGGTGTTTAAAACTTGTGACATAGAATATTTTCTGTCAAAAAATTTCCAACAGCCATTTCCAGAATCCATTTTTTTCTTTTTTGTATTTCAGGCTGTTGTCTTGAATTATAATCTCATATTCCGGCTCAAGAGGTCTTTCAAACATAATCTTCCAGTTTTCTTCAGGCTTGGTGAACATGGCATAAATTCCAAGATCTGATTTACCGGGCACTTCGACCGTTATCTCTTCTTTGCTGCCCGGAAGCACCACATGCCAAGTCAGAAGACTTTCATCCGGTGAGTCGGTATAGACCAAATCGGCAATTTCATCGTAATCTTCTATCAAAAAAGCCTTTTTATCTACATTGCGAATCACGATATATAATGGCTGTGCATTATTGGCACTCTTGTCAGGCTTAATACAAAAAGTAACTTTCTTCTGATGTAGAAATTTATTGCCCGCGCATCCACAGATGCTTGCCATAATCAAAAGTACAACCAGTGTGCCTAACGTCCTTACTTTCATTCTTGAAAGAAAAACTTCTTTTATAATTTTACTCATGAGATTATTACCCTAATTAGCAAAGTAAGTAATAGTATTTTTAAAAAACCATAACACAAAACGAAAGGTTGCAGCTACCTGGGCAGTTTGAATACTGCCCAGGGATCGTTCTTTATGGCAAATTTAATTTTTAATGTTCTGCTTTCGGACTTCTTTCCCGGGGCCAGTATTGTCTTTAAAACACTTTTTTTCATTTCCGGAAAATCTACCAGCCATGTTAGAATATAAATCTCTCCAGATATTTTATCGTCACTGCCGATTAAAGAACTTATGGCTAAATCATCCTCTTCACCGAACTCTGAGAATTTATTAATCACAACTATGTCTTCGGCTTTCTGCAGAAGACGAAAAAAACTCCATCCGGTCCTGGAAATCTTTACCGCATTTTGAAATTTTGTAGTCGTATCCCTGGTTGCAAATTCGGTTACTACGGCTGCACTGCTTGCAGTTTGCCATTGGAACTTAAACTCCTTCCAGGATGGCTGCTGATTAAAACCAAAAATTGAGTCCCCTCCTGCATGCAAGTAAGAAAGTATGGCGATTGGCTCATTAATGACTGCCGGAGGTAGTGCAATAGGCTTGATCATAAATTTAAGCGGCAGTTCATCGCCCTTATTGTCCCACAGGTTGTCAGAAAGCCTGGCAACAGCGTTCACTGTCTGTAGCATATTCTCCGGAAGATTTGGAGCACCTATCGCGTTTGTGCTCGCCCGCCACAAACCACCTCTTTCCACGCAAAACGGTGTCAGCAAAGCATTAAATGTTTTCCAGAAATGGCTATGCGGATGCGTAGCTTGTTTTAGCTCCCCAATCGAAACATCTTTATTTGATGAGATATCGAATGGGAATTTACTATAAAGAGAGTTGATGTCGGTCTGCAAGATATCAGCCCATATCTTACCAATGCCCAACTCGATTTCCTGCATTCCCAGAGAATAGGCTTGATAGACCGGTGCCAAAAAAACATCCTGCCATTGTGATGAAATCCCGACACTTTTAAGCCACAATTTTATCAAATTCAGATAAGAATCCGGTTCGTCGCGAAAAATTGCGAAACTTATCCGTCCCAGCGGAGTCAACCGATTCTTAAAATCTTTGAACATCTCTTCTTTATCATCATCTATGACAGGTTTCCGGTCTTGCATGTCTATCTGCATCTGTTCCAGCAATGCCTTGTATTTATTCAGCTCCGGGAATGTGCCTTTTTGTTCCTCTAATAGACGCTGAAAAAACTCAAACCCTCTTAGTCTCAAAGCTATAGATTGCAAATATTCGTTTTGGCCTGGATCAACTGAGGTATTGTCCCTGACAGAAAGCAGGATATCCATGAACTGGGATGAAGGCAAGGTAAGTTGAGTTAACACATAACGCAGAGCGCCCGGTGATTTGGCCTCTATGTCAAAATCCATGTAGTAGTTCTTGTAGAACTCAGCATAACGACGCCCATAGGCTTCAACCTCTTTGGCCAGGAAATTTGAGAAATATTTTTTTTCCTTTTTTGGAATGGGTAGTTCTTCTATAAAAGCCGGCAATTCCATTAAGACCGGTTTGACTCTCTTTTCAATTGCATCCTTCGTGAATCTGCCGTCAACTCTGGCATGGCCGATAAAAAGGAACCTGCCATTGTTGGATGGGTTTATTACGAGATCTTCAAATTCTTTCTCTGCCGTGAAAAAAAAGCAAGCCGTCGTGCCTCTTGTTGCGTACGATAAAATCTCTTAAAAAGAAGGTAATCCTGCTGCGATTCAGCAGGTTGTTCCACTGCATGCCGCTGAACTTGAATTCCTCTCCCGCAAATAAGAAATGAAACAACGGGTCACTTTCACCCACAAGGCCCTTGAAATGAAGCATGACTTTGAGATTTTCATGCAGACCGCTAAGACTTAATCCATCTGTTACCTCTGGATAGTCAATACCGGATACCTTTATAAATTCCAAAAAGTCTTTGACAGGTTTTTGCCTGAGCTGGGACTCTTTCCGGGCAATAAGGTTTATATTGATGCCCAGCGGAGATTCCTTTGCCAGCAAATCCGATACTTTTACAGAGAGATCATAGCGTTCGAGTTCCCGGATAGCCTGCAGAAATGAATCGGTCTCCTGCTGCAACTTATCGAATTCTGCCTTGGTAATGACAGGCTGCTGGTAGAATTTGCTGATTTTCAGGAAATAAACCATCCAGACATGAGGATCATCGGCAATGCTTTTTTTCTGGTGGTAGTAAAGGTTATCAATATTGAGCCGGATATCCTGGGAAGACTTATTATTATTCACATAATCCGAAATTAAAAGCCTCGGCAACCCGATACTTTCTGACCAATGCGTAACATTTTGCCGAATAAGCCAGCCGAGTTCGTTGTCTCTGGTTGCATAAATCAGAGCAAGTAGATAGAGAATCTTATTTGGGGCATCTTCAATCTGTTGAACATATTGTTGTCTTAGAGTGTGGATTTCCTTTAATGGTTCACCCTGTACCTTGTCCCTCGAAGTTTTCCCCAGTGAGAACTTTTCCAGCTCGGGGAACAGATAAAATTTGCGGATATTTTCTATGCAGCGCTTGTTAATTTCCTGATTTATGTTAGGAAAAAAATTAGGCAAAAATGTCAAAAGGGGGTCTTTCCCAAGAGTGTAAGTGAAGTCCATGAACAGCCGGTGCATATTCTCATCATAATGAGCTGACGGCGATGCTTCAACAACCTCCATTTCTTGATATCTTTTATTGATCAACTGCTGCTCATATATAAAAGCTGAACTTAGATATACAAGACCTGCGATTCCTATAGCGGCGGCTGTAACCCTGTGCCTGAAGAGGGGATTAAATTGTTTTAGTTCTTTAGCGGTAAGTGAAGTTGCAAAAGGATTCGAAACAGGGGTTTGTTTCTCTGACTGGAAAGCCAGACAAAGCTCAACCACTTCCGGCTCCGGAGACAATGGATCGGGAGTTTGCAGAGTTTTAATAAAAACGGACAGCTCCGTGAAAAGTTTCGGGGTCTTGCGCATAAAAGCAATGGCTTTCAGATACTTATCAGCGGGAAGTGAAGTAAGAGCGCGACTTAGATGGTCTTCGTATGGTTCCAGACATTTCGTAAGGTTTTTTAGATCCTCTTTTGAACTGAACTCAAGTTTTAAAGGAATATTGTTCTGGGTGAGAAACTGGGAAAATTCGAGGAATCCATCAAGCTGATCCATATGTGTCAGCACAAGGCGCACCTTAACCGGTTTTTTACGAATTCGTGCAAGCAGATTAATTTTCCCTCTGATCATCTGCGCCAGTTGTTTCAAATATGCCGGTTCATCAGTCTGAAGCGCAATGCCGTTCAGGACAATTACGACGGTTGGGTCTTTCCGCCTGAAAAGGGGTTTCCAAAGTTTGAGCAAAGCCAGGCGGGCATTTTTCGATATATCTTTTAACAGAGTGGCCGGTATTTCCTGTACCAGAACCTTTGATCCCAAATAGATCCTTAGTAGTGGACTTGCGGTATAGCTGGAATAAAACTGGCGCGCATGCCCTTGCCAGTCAGTACAGTTATCAATCAGGGAACTTTTTCCTGCACCACTTTCTCCGAAAACCACAAAGTGCTGATAAATCATTATGAGCCGTCGGAAGTCCCAAGGAATCTCGCGCAGGAATTTTTTCCATACCTTGACAAGGCTTGAAACAGGAAGGCCCTTTGGGGTTTCTTCTTTTTTCGGTTTTTCCGGTTTGGGAGATTTTTTTGTACTGCGACGCTTCTTGAATGAATAAACCAGCAACCCAACAAGGAGTAACACGGCCAGGACAGCTAAAAAATAAGGCCAGTTGTCCCATGTGAAGAAGCCGTTAGCCTGAACGGGCACCGTACTCTTTGACGCTGGAATTAACTTCTTTAAAGCATTCATTCTTTTTCTTCCCCTTCATCCTGAGCTTTTATGGTAGTTGGCTCCTCAGGGATATCTTCAGTTCCAATTACAATTTCATCACCCAATGCAGAAGCATATACCACATCACCTGGCTGGATTTTGCCCGCAATAATTTCTTCGGCCAAGGGATCCTGTAAACGCGTTTGTATCACCCGGTTAAGCGGTCTAGCACCCATAAGGGGATTAAAACCGAGTTTGGCCAGGAGGGTTTTTGCACCGTCCTTTACCTGAAGCTTCATATCTTTTTCCTGGAGAAGCTTATTGAGGCGATTAAGCTGTATTTCGGCAATCGGCTTCATCCCTTCAAGAGTAAGCTGCTTAAAGACCAGAATATCGTCAAGACGATTCAAAAATTCCGGGCGGAAGTAAGATCGGACAGCCGCCATAATGCCTGCATTCATTTCCTGGATATCTTCCTCTGTCTCGGCGGGCTGAATACTCTCAGATCCCAGATTTGATGTCATGAGTACCACGGTGTTTGTAAAATTAACAGTCTGTCCATGACTGTCTGTCAGACGTCCGTCATCAAGCAGTTGCAAAAAAAGATTGAATACATCCGCATGTCCCTTTTCCACTTCGTCAAACAGGATTACGCTGTATGGCTTGCGGCGTACGCTGTTAGTCAGCACACCGCCCTCTTCATAACCAACATATCCCGGAGGCGCTCCAATAAGACGAGCCACAGAATGCTTTTCCATAAACTCGCTCATGTCAATTCGAACAAGAGCACTCTCATCGTCAAACATAAATTCTGCCAGGGCTTTGGAAACCTCTGTCTTCCCAACACCGGTTGGACCAAGCATAAGGAAGGACGCTATGGGACGGTTCGGATTCTGAACACCGGCTCGTGACCGTCTGATCGCCTTTGATATGGTTGTAAGCACATCATCCTGACCCACGACCCGTTTTCTTAGATATGCTTCTAAATTAAGCAGTTTATCTCTTTCCGAGCCCATCATCTTTGAAACAGGAATTCCAGTCAAACGTGAAACCGTCTTGGCAATATCATCTTCAGTGATCCTCTGCTGCAGAAAGCCTTTGTCCGAAATATCTATATCAGTATATTCTTCAAGGGTTCTTTCGCATTTGGGTATTATCTTGTATTGAAGTTCGGCCACCCGCGAAAAATCCTCTTCCCGCACTTTCTGTTCCATCTCACGCTTGGCTTCCTCCAGCGCTTTCTTTGCCTCCTGAACTTCGGTCAGCGCCTTCTTTTCTTTTTCCCATTTTTCAGTAAGCTGAGCACTTTTTTCTTTCAGTTCTTCCATTTCCTGTCTCAGATGGCCAAGGCGTTCTTCAGTTTGGCTGTCTGTTTCGTTTTTCAAAGCCCTGATTTCAATTTCCAGTTCAACAATTTTGCGGTCAATCTTATCTATTTCTTCCGGCTTGGAAGAAAGACCAATACGTATGGATGCCGAAGTCTGGTCAATCAGATCAACGGCCTTGTCCGGCAGAAAGCGGTCCATGACATATCGTTTGGAAAGTTTGGCAGCGGCTACAAGTGAAGCATCCAGAAGCTGAACGCCGTGATGCACCTCGTATTTTTCTTTTACTCCTCGAAGAATGGATATAGTTTCTTCAATACTCGGCTCTTCAATCATGACGACCTGGAAACGGCGCATCAAGGCGGCATCCTTTTCAATATGTTTTCTGTATTCCTCCAGGGTTGTTGCGCCGATGCATCTAATTTCGCCACGGGAAAGCGCCGGTTTAATCAGGTTGGCAGCATCCATGGTACCCTCGGAGCCACCGGCACCGATGAGCATATGAATTTCATCGATAAAAAGGATAACATTGCCGGCATCAGCGACTTCCTGCAGTAAGCGTTTAAAACGCTCCTCAAATTCTCCGCGGAATTTGGCGCCGGCAATCAGTTGTCCCATGTCAAGGGAAAGAATAGCCGTAGGTTTAAGATCATCCGGCACATCACCATTGACAATGCGCTGGGCCAGGCCTTCAACAATAGCGGTCTTGCCAACACCTGGTTCTCCAATGATTATGGGATTGTTTTTTAAACGCCGGCTTAGGACCTGTATGGCAAGCCTTATTTCCTCCTCCCTTCCGATTATAGGGTCAAGCTCACCTTGCCGAGCGCGTTCCGTGAGATCCAGGGTGTACCTTGCAAGGTATTCAAAATCACCTGTGCCGCCTTCTCCCGCAGAAAAACGGCTCCTTGGGGGCTGCTTCAAAAGAGTCTCAAGCTCCTCCCTGTTTGTGCCTGCATCTGAAAAGGCTTCGAAAATTTCTTCCGTTTTAAGCATGCCCAGCAGGATATGGTTAATGCCTATATATTTTTCCCCTGTACTGACAGAGGCTTCCTCTGCAAGGATAAAGAGTCTTTCCAAATCACGATTTATCGGGGTTTGTTGACTGTCAGTCTTGGCCTTTGGCTGTGTAAGCAGTTTGCCGTCCACCCTTGCTCCAAGAGCTTCAAGATCGATTTTAGTCTGGGATAGATAGGTTTGCGTCAGATGGGCCTTAGGTTCCAGCATGACCGATAGCATATGCCATGGGGTAACATACTCATGGTCTTTTTTTACAGCCAGTCGGCATGCGCTTTCTATAACGTCCTGAGCTTTTACCGAAAACTTTTCAATAATCATAATGTCCTCTCAAAGTAAGTGTTTTCCAACTAAACCAAGAGGTTGGAGATTAATTTTCTTCTATAACAGTTACCTAAAATAACCAGCACACATCTTTCAGATTTCATTAATAATTTTTATATATTGTTAAAAACGCTTTTTGTCAACATAAACGGGAGGTAAACAACAGGGCAATATTCGGAATTACAGCCGTAGCAGGGTGTGGAGGTCTTTTACAAAACAGAACCGAGTCTTTCCGGAAACCGGTTTCGATTTGCATCCCCCGTCCCCCTTTGCGCGCCGAAATTCTATTCTGACCACATCAGCCCCCCTGATATTTATTGACAGTCCATTCCAATTCAGGCATACTTATTAAAAATACAAATATTTTAATATATTAC
>Ga0255419_10281_pt1 | contig 11286 bp, 9 predicted proteins | sample ANMaggSeSYBR02J3_FD_182658 | JGI IMG/M metagenome (GOLD analysis project Ga0255419, IMG submission 182658) | Sediment cell enrichment communities from methane seep in Santa Monica Basin, California, United Staets - ANME aggregate JGI... | ecosystem: Environmental > Aquatic > Marine > Cold seeps >...
AGATCGTAAGCCTGACCTTTCCTGTCTGCATGACAATGAAAAAAAGGTTATATTTGAAATAACTAAAGAGAATAATCTTGCGGCTGACAAGGATACTATGCAGACCTCCGTGAAGAATGTCTTTACAGCAGGAGATCTTCACACAGGGCGCGCATGGGTGGTCATGGCTGTCGGCGGAGGACGTCGAGCTGCCCGGTCAATCCATTTTTATTTGACCCAGGACAGCATTCCTGTACCGGAAAATCTGCAAAGCAAGATTATTCCTGAAACCATCCTTAAAGATGTAAAAGTCACTGATAACATACCAAGAGTCCAGATTAGTGAAGTCCCGGTAGAGATGCGCATACAATCTTTCACTGAGGAGGTAAAGGGGTCTATTTCAGGTGAGAAAGCCAAACTGGAAGCCTGTCGCTGCCTGTACTGCGGTCTGGTTTGTTACGATAAAGAGAAAGAACTGGTAAAACCTATTTACGCAGGCTTTAGAAATAGTAGATAGGCGAAGACGGGTGCCTCTTATCTTTTAATCAACGCAAGATGGACACACTCCCCCTTTTTTCATGATCGCTTTGCCCTTTTCAGACGATAAGAAATCTAATAATTTCTTTGCTTTGCCAGCCGGCTTTCCAATGGTAATATAGGAGAATTGCTGGTAATAAGGATATTTTTTATCTTTGGTCGAAAGGCCGTTAATTTTAAGCGTTTTTATTCCCTTTTGTTTTAATGCCGCACCTTGGGAGATAAAGGATATCGCATACGGAAAGTGTTTAACAGCCTCGATAGCAAAGGTTGACCTGTATGTCATAAAGTCATAGGTTATCTTTTTTCTTTTCATTACTTTGCTGGAAAAATTATTATATGCCGCAGTGGATTTGCCGGGAACAATAATTGTGATGGGATGATCCGGCCCTCCGATTTCTTTCCAGTTGGAAATATGCCGGCTGAATATTTTTTGAAGCTGTCTTTCGGAAATATTATCGATATTAACTTTTGAATTTACAATAATCGCCAAGGGATCTTTGCAAAATGGTGTAGCTATACACCCTTTTTTCTTCTCTTTCTTAGATAATTTTCTGGCAGAACTGGCAATATCACAGGTTCCGTTAATAAGACGCTTCACGGATATATAAGAAGAACAAATATATAAATCAACTTCTATTCCAGTTGCCCTTCTGAATTCAGGCATCGTTTCTTTTCCTAATGCCTCATAAATTTGTGCAGAACAGCTAATTCGCAATCTTTCTTTAGCTTGTGCAGTTGAATCAAGTACTGTTGATCCGAACAAAAAAAGCGTAATAACTACCATCGGAATTATAATTATTTTTCCTTTCATACTATTTCCCTCCAAAATTTATGCTTTTTTATTATAAGATTTGATGAACTCGTAAAAAGTCAAAAACCCTCTTTTCTATTTAAAGATCCCGCTTCTTTGAGCGGGGAGGGGAAATCAATTTTTTTACGAGACCATCAAGATTTAAATCAATAACATAAAATATAAACGGGAGCAATGCTAAAGCAACATGCTAAAGCGCAAATTGTAAAAAAGAGGACTGATATTCTGATTTTTCACTAAAGTCAAAGGAGATTTATGCCGATATGGATATAATGGAAACTCCCTGGGCTGAAAGGCTGGTTTAAAAATGAACGAAATGGAATATTGTTGCGAATGTGATGAACCGACTAACTCTGACCCCATCTATGATGAGTCAGTCACTGGAGATGAAATCGGTCCTCTTTGTATAAAATGCCACAAAAATTTAATAGATGAAGGGATAATAGAAAGAGGTGCACATATTAAGCATTTTCATGGTTAATAACGAAGGACTGTACTAAAGGCTCGCGCAAAAATATCTTCACATTCTGAGCCCTTTGAAAAACGGTGATTTTCGAAGGTCTCATTATATTAAAAAATGCTTAGTTACTTTTAAGTCTCCAATTAGCTTCCAAGGCTTCTGACCTCTTAGCCTCCCGGTTTTAAGGTCTAACAGCACGCACCCACCCACATTTGTCCAAATTTACTTCCTGCCTTTTATAAACCTTTTCATGCTTTGAAGTTACAATTAAAGCATTTTTATGATATCCTTTTGTAAAAACTTCAGACGTCCAGTACCACTTTGCCCTTTTATCCGGGAAGAAAGGTTCGTTTTTATAAAGGCTTGCCAGCTCGTTTGAATACGGCAATCTCCAGTCCCTGTTTCCTCCGGTTTTAAGACTTTTAACATACTTTTGGGCAGATTTGTAATCGAGGCATTTATTTAATGCAGCTCTGGAATCGAGTAAACACCAGGTTAAACCGGTCTTTGTGTCAGTAAACGTGCCGTCATTATTTGCAACATATCGCTCGCCGGAGCTTTTAAGCATAGTTTTGATTTTATTCCTTTCTATCTTTATCCGGTTTTTTTCCTGTCGTATCCTTGCCTGCCCCCTGCTGCGTTGCTTATCTGTCCGACGTTGTTTTAAAGTCCGGTTTTCTGTTTGCAGACGCGTTAGTATTGCTTTTGCATAGTCGACATACGGCCCTGAAGAATTATAACTAATATAGTTTTCTAACTCATATATTCTTTTAGATAGACTAAGTTGCTCGTTTTTACTATATATAAGAACTGTTTCCCATTTTTTGATTTCGTTTAGCTTTTTTCCTATTTTAGACAGTTCATTTTCTATCTCATCTTTTTTATCAGTATCAGGATGTTTTGCGAGAAAGTTGTAATAATCTTTTCTAACTAACCAATAATTTTTTCCAGATCGTTTGATGTGAGCTAACAAAAAATCGTAGTCTTTATTATGCTGCAAATTTGTTTTTAGCTCGATTACTTCGTCTAAATGGTAGTTGTTTTTAAATATATCAACAAAGCTGCTGCATAGCTCAATGCCTCTTTCCCATTGTTTTTGCTGCTCACACAGGGCAACTTCCCTTATTAAGTAATCATAATATTCTTCCCCGGTATCTGAAATTAATTCCTTTACTGCGTTGATATGCCTGCCACCGGGATGCTTTGAAAGATAGGCCAGGTATGCCTCAATGCGCTTAATGTAATTGCTTTGGGCAACCTCGGTTAATTTTTCATAATCTATATCATCGATTAAACCGAGTATTTGTGAAATTTTAAGTTGAATTTCATCCACATAAGTACCATCGGGATATTTTGTAAGATATGTGGTATAGATAGCTGTAGCTTTTTTTTCGTAACTTGAGTCAATTGAGAGCTTTTCAACATTTTTTATTATAGCTTGAAAATCCTGCCCTTCAATAAGATTATGAATTTCCCTTATCTTCTCTTCTGCCTCTTCAGTATATGTATCCTGGGAGTGAGAATTAACATATTCTTTCAGCAACATTTCCTTTTCTTCCAGGGTGCTTAACTCTTCTGTTTGCAAAAGAAGGTTTTCATATTCGCTTTTCACCAGACCTTGTTTTATAATACGGATTGAAAACACAGCACCAATGGCAATAAAAAAAAGGACACCAAACACCACAGCGGAAACAAGCAAAAATCTTTTTTTGCCGGGTTTTTGCGCCGAACCAAGAAGTCCTTTGTAGCGTTCATCGGTAGGTTTTTCTTTAATATCAGCCCGACCGGCTTTTCCGATGGCTCTGCGGTTTTCAGAATCTTCGCTTTTGATCTTAAGGGCTTCAGATAAAATTTCCAAAAGTCCCTGGTTAATTTCGTTTGTCTTTTTTGTACTTTGTTCCCTGAGTTCAACAGAAGTATTCTCCCAGCTTAATATTTCATAAGCAGCTGCTTTGTTTTTCAGTCTGCCGGTTTCAGCAGCAATTAATTCACCTTGCAGCAGAAACAATCGTCCTGCCTTACCGATTGTTTTTATTTCCAGAGTACATGAAATTTTCTCAAACATGGCCATTTGCAGGAAAGAGGCTATGCTTATACCGTGAATCCGGATTTCTTTATCTGCATCAAACCCTTTAAATATCTTTTCATTTAAAACATTTGTTTTTACCAGCTTTTCAAGATCATTATAACCTTTTTTCGACATTTTATTGCTGATATGCCCAAGGTGCACGGTTATATGTTTGGGATTTTTAGACCACGGCCACAGTGCACCATAAAAAAATCCTTCTTTTGTTCTTCTTAAAAACAGGGACTGCTCATCACGAATTCCGCGCAGATATTTAGTCGATGGATTAAAACGCAAAGACATGGGCATGGATTTTCCGGATGCTTTTCTCGGAGGGCCAAAAAAAGCTTCAAGCTCTTTTTCCAGGGTGCTGATATCCCGACCCTTTGATACAGCCTGGTAGAGACTTCGTGTAGCATCATAAGAAGTCTTTTCCATTTGAGGCAATTCATCAAGAAATCTGACAATCTCTAAAAATTCTCTGGTTGTATCGAGATCATTTTTAAGTCTTATAAGCTCCTGGCTTTCATTTATTGAGTGGTTTGTTGGCGGTTTTTTACCCATTGTCGGTATCTCCTCCGAATTAAATTGCCGAACACGGAGAGGCAGTTTCAAAAAATTTTCCGCTTACTGCGGGATTCAAGATCAAGGAAGACGATCCGCCTGAGGCGGATTAACCACAGAAACCACGCCATGCGGGGGTTTGAGGATTAAAATTTGAGCCACAGATATTGAGCAAAAAGGGAACGTTTTGAAATTGCCTCTGAATATTAATGAGTATACTCCGTCATTTTATAACAATTTTTCTTTAGAATCAAGAAAACCTTAAAAATAAATAATCGATTATGCCAATTAATTAGCTTGTATCATGAGCCAGTTTCAAAATCTAAAAACTTGACACAAACGCGCAATTTCCTTATGTTCCCTTCGCAGCTAATAAAATAGGTATCATAAAGAATATTATTTTATCCATCAGATGCCAGACAGATACCAGGAGGATTGCCATGCACATCACATTTTACGGGGCGGTTCGGGAAGTGACCGGATCGATGCACCTTCTATCTACGGAAAATGACAGGATACTTCTTGACTGCGGAATGTTTCAGGGCAGAAGGAAGGAAGCTGCTGAGAAGAACAGGGTTTTACCTTTTGACCCGGGAATTATTTCTACCTGTGTTCTTTCGCATGCACATATAGACCATTCGGGACGCATTCCCGTGCTGACTAAAAATAATTTTATTGGCCGTGTCATCTGTACCCGCTCAACCGCAGCGGCATGTGAATACCTTCTGCCTGACTCCGGTCATATCCAGGAATCGGATGCGAGCTATCTTAATTACAAGACAGTTCGGTCAGTACTGATGAGGATTAAGAATTCAGCAAAAGGAAAAAAGAAAGGAAGAAAAGAAAAGGATGAAATAGCAAAACTATTAAAGAAAAACCGGCATAAACTAAACAATGAAGCCATTAATGATTTAATTGAAAAATATCATCTGGACGGTGTTCAACCTCTTTATTCAACTATTGATGCACAACAAGCCCTGACTTTTTTTGACGGTTATCCCTACAATCATCCAATACCCATTGGTAAGGGTGTGACCTGCACATTATACGACGCAGGACATATTCTCGGATCTGCGATTTCCATAATCAAGGTAAAGGAAAACGGGCACACTTATACCATTTGTTATACAGGAGATATCGGCAGATTCGAAAAACCGATTCTCAATGACCCTACGTTGGATTTTGCACAGGAAGATAGGGAAGTGGATTTGCTGATCATGGAAAGTACTTATGGAAACCGCATGCATGAACCGGTAATCGATCTGAAGCCTCACTTGAAAAAAGTAATTGTCGAAACATATAACCGGGGAGGAAGTGTTATAATACCGTCATTTGCATTTGGTCGAACCCAGGAGCTTTTATACTTTCTTCATGAACTTTATAATGAAAATGAAGTGCCACGGCTCCCCGTGCATGTTGACAGTCCACTTGCAACAGAGATAACCCGTGTTTTCGGGGAACATCCTGAAGTCTATGATCAGGAAACACATGAAACTTTTCTTGAACACGGGCAAAACCCTTTTTCTTTTAACCAAGTTCATTTTGTTAAGTCGGTAGAAGAGTCGATGGCGCTAAACCGGGATGAGAAACCACATATTGTTATTTCAGCCTCAGGGATGTGTGAAGCAGGACGTATACTGCATCACCTTCGCTTTAAGATACATAACAGTAAAAATACGATTCTTATAGTTGGCTATATGGCTATGCATACCCTAGGCAGGCGTATTTTAGAACAGGGGAGTGAATATGAAAAATCCGGCAGAAACGGCTCGCCACCGGTGCTTAAATTTTTCAACAAAGAGTATCCTTTAAAAGCACATGTAGTTAAAATAGGAGGCTTCAGTGCACATGGGGATAAAAATGAGATGCTTCGTTTCCTTAAAAAATCGAATTTACAAATAAAAAGAATTGCTGTTGTACATGGAGAAGAGGATCAATCCGTTTCTTTTGCAGGGCATCTCAACAAAGAAGGATTTGCTGCCTTTGTTCCCAAAAAGGGTGAAACGATACAGATACGAGCTAAGAAGGAATAGGTAAAAGAGTAACCGTTCACGGCTTGAAACTTGAAATTAGAAAGTAGAAATTTGAAGGAAATAAAACGAGTTTGCGAGAAGGTTGCACAATCTCCGTCCTGTAAGCGTTCACAGGCAAAAACCATGGGCAAGTTGGCGCTAAAATCCGATATGCTGCTATTTCTTACCTCATTTATCTGGGGATTAGGCTTTGTGGCTCAGCGGGTTGGAATGGACTATGTTGGACCTTTTACTTTCAATGGCATCAGGTTTGCTCTGGGGAGTATGGTCCTTATTCCCCTGATTTTATACGGCAAAAAACCAAACGCTGCTTTGTATAGTCTTCAGCCGGTTTTTAACTTCAAGATGAAAACTATATCCTGCGGGGTTGCCGGGCTTGTCCTTTTCGCAGCAGCGTCATTCCAACAGATGGGACTGGTCTATACTACTGCCGGGAATGCCGGATTTATTACCGGTCTCTACGTAGTCATTGTGCCTATTCTTGGCCTGACGTTTAGGCAGCACACAAATGCCGGAACCTGGATTGGCACATTTTTCGCCGCTGCCGGGCTTTACCTGCTATGCGTCACGGAAAAATTAACAGTTTCTTTGGGCGATTTGCTGGTGCTTGTCAGTGCATTTCTGTGGGCAGCACATGTTCTGATTATCGGATGGCTTTCGCCGAAAATTAAATCTTTGAAGCTTGCATGCATCCAGTTTGCAGTATGCAGTGTTTTAAGCCTTATTGCTGCGGTTATTTCTGAAATAATAACGCTGCAGGGTATTTATCATGCAGCCATACCGATTTTATATGGCGGGCTGCTGTCAGTAGGCATTGCATACACATTGCAGGTTGTGGCTCAGCGAAATACTCATCCGGCTCATGCGGCCATTCTTTTGAGCTTTGAAGCTGTATTTGCCGCTACAGGCGGCTGGCTTATCTTAGATGAAACCCTTACAACACGTGGTATGCTGGGTTGTGCGCTAATGCTCTCAGGCATGCTTTTTTCCCAGCTCTGGGGCATGCTGTTAGAACCCAAATTCCTCGTTAATCAAAACAACCTTGACTCTTCCCCTGGGAAATGATTTTTCGGTTATAGTCCAGGTATTACAGATACGGTCCGGGCTTTTGCACTCTTCACAATAAGAGGTTTTGGCGCAAGGTGTTTTTTTGCCCAGCCTCATGGTGTTAACAGGTGCCGCATAGTTTTTGATACGAAACATTGCGCTCTCTAGATCAGGGACGATTTTATTCCGGCCGATCAAAACAATCACATTTTTAGGGCCGAATGTAATACCCGCAATTCGGTTGCCGATCATGTCCAGGTTTACCAGCTGCCCGGCTTCAGTTACTGCATTGGTTCCAGCTAAAAACAGGTCAACCAGCAAAGACTGCCGTCGACGTTCAAGGATTTCCTCTGTAGAAATGCTTTTGTCATATGGGTCAATCACTTTAAGGTCAGGATTGTTTTTCAGGATATCATAGAGGCCGGTTGCAGTAAAAGTTATCGATCCTCCCCATGAAACACTTTTTGGGTTAATTGCGGGAATAATTTTTTCCAATACAATAGTTTTGGCTTCTGCTGTATTTTGAGCAAGAAATACTTCAAAGTTGTTTCCTTCCAAAATACTCTTGAGATCCTTAAGCCGGATTTGCCAGTAGTTTTCAATAGGATTGTCCATCTCTTGCCTCCTGAAATTTGTAAATGTGTTTTAAAAATTTTTATGAGCATAAAGAAAAGGCCTCTCCATGTCAAGAAGGTCTCGCGCAGATGAAAAATATATATACAACCCCTGTTTGATATGATAGTGGGCTTTTCGTAATTTGCAAACAGGCTGATCTTTTTAATCCCGGTCATTTTAATCAAGGGTACAGGTTTGAAACCAAACGAAGAACTTAAAACATATATAGCGTTGAACGCAGCAATAATTTTCTGGGGGCTTTCTTTTGTAGCCACAAAGATAGCCTTAGAGAGTATACCATTGTTTACTCTGGTTTTTGCCCGGTTCAGCCTTGCTTCCTGTTTCTTACTGATTTTCCTGATACGCCGTGGCTTTCCTGAATTTACCGGAAAAGACCATGTTAATATGTTTCTTATCGCTCTGTTTGAGCCGGGTCTTTATTTTATTTTTGAAACCCTGGGATTGAAGTACACTACAGCACCGAAAGCCTCATTGATAATTGCTACTATACCAGTCGTGGTGGTGATTTTTTCCGCACTTTTTCTTGGAGAGAAAACCCGCATTACAGGTCTTTTGGGAATAGCTTTATCCCTTACAGGGATTGCTGTGTTGATTACAGGAGATCCACAATTTAAATGGGATCTGGGCGGCTCCATGCTGGGCGATATACTGATTATCGGTGCGGTAATTTCAGCAGCCCTTTATATCATCAGCGCCAGGAAATTAGGTCAAAACCGGTCGCCATTTGACATTACCGGCATGCAATTTATGTACGGAGCGATCTTTTATGCACCGGCATTTTTCTGGGAACTGCCGCATATGCAATGGTCAGCTGTCAGCGGGCGTTCAATTGGTGCACTTGTCTATCTGACACTCTTTGCTACAGTCTGTGCTTTCCTGTGCTACAATTTTGCCCTGTCGCGTGTTCCAGCCTCACGTGCAGCGGTCTTTATTAATGGTATCCCTGTAGTAACCACACTTGGCGCCTGGATGCTATTGGGCGAAAAGCTTACAATGATTCAAGCCGCCGGGGGTGGTATTGTGTTATTAGCTGTTTTTTTAACCAACCGGCCTGGTGTCCGTATGGCACCTCAAAAGTTTGATTCCTGAATCTTGTATGAAAATTGATGAGAAACTATTTTTATAATGCAAGCCGGTGGGTTTAGCAAAATATTAAAGCATCTCAACCTTCAGGTTATTTTCGTTGTCCAGCTCAATCACTGCACCTGCATGGTTTCTTCCAAGGGCACAATTAACCACAAGCGTTTTTCCAATGAAAACCGAGCCGGGTCTTTCATGTATGTGTCCGCAGATCATAATCATGGGTTGGCACTTTTTAATTACTCTCGTCATGCTGCGGCAACCTGCGTGAAACCTTCCCAAGACTTCGTCCAGCGTGCCCCATGGCGGAGGGTGGGCAACCAGAACAGAATTGCTTTTTATCAAGGGTTTTAGTTTTTCAATGACCTGCATCTGGTTGAGACAAATACGCGAGCTAAATGGCATTGGAATGCAGCCGCTTACGCCGACAAATGGTGTACTGCCTATGGTAACCTGCTTTAGATGCAAAGGAGAAATATTCGGAAAATTTTCAAGCAGATTTTCAACCCTTGACAGATCTGTGTTTCCTCGAATTGCAAGAACAGGCACGGGAATATCGTTTAACTGCGCTAAAATTCCGGCAGAACCGGTATAGTTGGTTATATCTCCGGCAACCACCAGCACATCGGGATTCAATTGCAGTGTATTACCTCGGATCAACGCAATTTTGTCTGATCGACCATGAATGTCAGCAACCGCATAGATACGCATTTTATTCTTTTGTATAAAAATAGGTGAATTTATAAAAAATCTTGCTATTTCAGACAGTAAAATATATAATTAACCGAAAAATCGAGCCAGGGCAAGCTGTCATTGAAAAAATATGTTAAAGGAAGAGACCATTGAAAAATGGTAATTTTTATTCGAGTTCAAGGAAGGCGAAAATTTCAACCACAGGAATATATTGAATATTTCGAGGATTGAAATTTGAGCCTGACGCAGAAATCGGGCAAAAAGTGCCGTTTTGCAAAGGTCTCAGGAAGTCTGCAATGATCGAATCCTTTGCATTTGGTTTTATTGTTATTAACGGAACAAAATATACTTCCGACCTTGTCATCTATCCTGACGGGATGGTAGAGGATTTATGGCGGCGCAAAAGCGGCCACCGGCTTTCAACCGGTGATATAGATAAACTTATTAAGTCTGAGCCGGAAGTTATTGTTGCTGGTGCTGGTGTAAGTGGACTGATGAAGCCTGAAAAGCAGCTTGAAAAACTGCTTAATAAAAAAGGAATAAAATTCATTTCACAGCCTAACCAGGAGGCAATTAAAGCTTACAACAACCTTTTATTAAAAAACAGGGTTGGTGCATGTTTCCATCTTACATGCTGAGCCAATTTAAAAACGTCCTCTTTTGTCCGATATCTGCGTCTGGCTCAAATTTTAATCCTCGAAATACTACATGTATTCCTGTGGTTAAAATTTTCGCCTTCCTTGATCTCGAACAAAATTGAACATTTTAAAACTGGCTCATGCTGATTGCGTGGTAAGATGTTGAACGATAATTCTCGTTAATGAATTGTCCCAGGAGGAATATTATGGACTTTTTTTTGGGAAATAGCTTTGGAGACAGTTGGTATTTTAGCATTGATATTTGGAATCCTTGGAATGATTTTTTCGCTTTTGCTGTTGATTTCTCCGAATGTAACCAAAAGAATAAGCAATGTTTTTAATCGCTATATAGACGTGGATAAAAAAGTCAGCTATCTTGACAAAGACATCCAGACCGAAAGCATAATTTATAAACATCATGTTATTGCAGGAGGTTGCTTAATTGTTGGAAGCGGGTTTATCCTCATTTTTTTAATGCTTAAGCTCGATATCGCAAATTTTGTTAATATTTTCTTTAGTTCCCAGAAGTATGCTTCAATCAACGAAATTATTTTACATTCTATGGCTATGATTGGAAAGATTGTTGGTGTTGCAGGGATTATTATCGGGTTTATTCTTTTATTTTCACCCGGAAAAATGAAAAAGATAGAAAAAAAAGTGAATACATGGTTTTCTACACAACACATGATTAGCAAACTTGATGAAACTCACCACGACATTGATACCTTCATTTACCAGCA
>Ga0255419_10273_pt1 | contig 11258 bp, 11 predicted proteins | sample ANMaggSeSYBR02J3_FD_182658 | JGI IMG/M metagenome (GOLD analysis project Ga0255419, IMG submission 182658) | Sediment cell enrichment communities from methane seep in Santa Monica Basin, California, United Staets - ANME aggregate JGI... | ecosystem: Environmental > Aquatic > Marine > Cold seeps >...
ATTCCTGAAATAGATAAAGAAGGCTACCGGGAGATATATATTCTTGGTATTTTAACATTTCTGCTGATGTTTAGTGTCACATTGATATATCCTGTTATGGAAGATTTTGTTATGGAGAGGTTTTATGTCACATCCGTAGCAGAGACTAGTTTATTTGTTTCAATAAATCTGGCAGCATATGTAATATTCTCTCTTATATGGGGCAGCACTTCTGATAAGTTAGGGAAAAGAAAAATATTCATCGTTACCGGATTTTTGGGTAATGCTCTTTTGATGTTCAGCCTTACCCTTGCCCCTACCATGTCAGCCCTACTGGCACTGCGATTCATTGAAGGAGCCTTTACTGTAATGGCATTTTCTTTAATTATGACATCAGTACTCGATCTAGTCAAAAAAACACAGTATGGTAAGGGAATGGGAATACTTGGCCTGGGAATGGCATCAGGTAATGCCATGGGAGCACCATTTGGTGGTAAGATCGGTTCAATAGATCCCCTTTATCCTCTTTACTTTGGTTCTTTACTACTATTACTTGGAGCATTGATCGCAGCATTAATGCTCAAAGAGCGCAAACTCGATTCAAGACCTACCTCTTTTATAGATTCACTAATGTTGCTCAGGGAAGAAAAAAGGATATTCATTCCATATGCCTTTTCTTTTGTTGAGCGGTTTACAGTAGGATTTTTTGTGGGCGTTTTCCCACTTATGCTTGCAATTAATTATGGGATGGGGCCAGGTACTATCGGAATGTACATGGCTGCGTTTTTAATACCTTTTGCCATGCTTCAGTACCCTTTCGGTGTAATATCTGATAGAATAGGAAGAGTTCCACCCCTGATAGTTGGTTCCGTTCTCTATAGCATTATAGTAATAAGTGTTGGCTTCACGGCCCCACCTTTGCTGGTTTTAGTAATGGTGATCGGTGGTGTCGCTGGAGCACTTATGTATCCTCCATCGGCAGCATTAGCTGGTGATTTTGCAGATCCTTCAAAGAGGGGGACTGCCATGGGTGGGTTCAACCTGTTCGGTTCTCTTGGTTTTGCAATAGGTCCTTTTACAGGTGGGTTGATCGCTGATTCATATGGTTTCCATGTAAGCTTTGCTGCAGCAGGTTTAGCAGTATTTTTAGTAGCTTTGATCTTCTTGCCTGTATTGATCAGTGTCAGTAGAAATAAATGATCTTTCTATTTTGTCCTGCTCTTTAAGCCCCCACCTGCAACACCCAACCAAGTATTTATCCAAATTTGCAGCCCCAGCCCACCGGACACGCAATGCATCTATGAAGTACTAAAAATGCGCCTGCCAGCCCGCTCAGCACACCACAAGGGCTTAAGGGTTGAGCGGAGTGTGATAAGCACTCGGTAAGAGTAGAAATGGTGGAATGAAAATATTATTAAGTTGGTTGTGCTGTATCAGCTGTGCCTGATATTTCATTAATTGCCACATATTCTGCAAAAGAATTTGATTCTGGAATCGGCAAGTTGTCTTCTATTAATCCCTGAATATGCATTTCAATTGCATCATACATATTTTGTTCTGTACCTTCACGGTTAGCACCTGTTGCAACACAACCAGGCAAATCACGTGAATATGCTGAATAATTATTATTTGCCTTTTCAATCACAATTAAGAAACGATACATCTTATTCTACCGCTTTCAATTTTGCTTGTTTTAAGATACTATTAAAAGTCCCGGGTGCTAAATAATCATTTAAATGATAAGCAATTGTTACTCTACCTGATTTTGTGTGATGCTTGTATTGTTTATGACTTCCTCTGGTTTTAATTTAATACCAGCCATCTGCTTCTATCATTTTTATTGCATCACGTACTTTCATCATAATCTCCATTTATCTTATTTCAGCATGATTTCTTGTTAAGCAAATATACACGGACATACAAAAATGCTTTTGCATCAGTCTGGAAAATGAACCAAGCCAGAATGAAGCAGTAGCTCGTTCAGATGATGAGTTCCGGGCACTGCTTCCCATCCATCCACGAGGCACCATAATAGCACCTGCCAGGTCCAAGTCCACTTTTGATACAGGCTCGATAACCAGTAATTTGCTATTCTGGATATTATACAGTTCTTCCAGTACTTTCTGTTTTCCGATTCGTTTGGTCACGCCATCAATATATTCCACAAGTACGTTGTGGCCCAGTACGAATCATGCCCCTTTATGTACATTATCCTCAAGGTATGCACTTGCAGTCTTATGGTTCCTGTCCTTCCTGTCGCTCAAGGCTAAGATCGCTGGTATCCAGGAATATACGCATCTATTCCCTCCAGTCATCCCTTTCACTCCAGTTGCCCTCTTTTGTTGCAAATGACCCGATTACAGCAAAAAAGGAATCATCCATTATATCGTCTTCATGCCGCCTGATGTATTCGACAACAGCTTCATGGATAAAAGTTACTTTCCACTAACTGAATATCAATCCCATCTCAGCTTCCAGCACATCCCTCATAGCAGCATTGTACCCATGGCTGCTACCCTCAACCGGATAAAAGACCTTAGGTTCCCCTGCCTTCACATATGTCACCTGCGCCAGTTCAAGCGGGATGATGGAATCGTTAAGCATATGCACCATCACCAGCTTGCGTGGCGGCAGCCTGTCCAGATAAGTATCCGGGTCAATAGAGCGCAGGAACCTGGTCTGGTTTTCCGTGACCTGGCTCGAATCATTTGCAATAAAGGATTCAACATCATACCCGCTGGTACTGATACCCACCACTCCGCTGATTGACGGGTCGATAGCTGCGGCAATGATGGCAAACCTGCCGCCGTTACTGATACCAATAATAGCGATGTTGTCAGGGTCAACCGCAGGGTACTGGCGCAGTACATCAACAGCTTTCAGGGCATCAAAGACCATTTTATGCTGGGTAGTTTCAAGCCCGGCCTGGAACAACCTGCCGTCAAGCTGGAAGTCCACTCCTCCCAAGTTGCGCTGGTCAATGACCATGGACGCATACCCCATATCTGCCAGTTCGGCAGACAGCCCCTGCTCGCCCTCTTTTGATACAGAGGCCCCTGGGAGTATGAGGATGCCGGGGACCGGATGGCTGCTGTTGGGGATACGTAGCAGTGCACTTATAACAGCATCCCTGCTGGAATAGTTGATTTGATCGAGGTAATATCCAGAATCTTCAACTATCATCGAATCATATTCAGGGATTCCGCGATCAGTTGGATAAGACATAATACCATATTCATCCACATCCCATTCCTGCAGTGTGGCATTATTGTTAAAAATAGCCCATAATAATGCGATAAGGATTACGGCCGAGCCGAGAGCGATCAGTATCTTTGCCTTGGCTGCCTTCTTATTTGCCTCTGCCTGCTGGCGTCTTGCTTCCTTTTTAGACTGGCCTGGTTCGGGTTTGCTTTTTCGCTTTTTTGCCATCCGGGTATTAGAACAGGTTTTTCCTATATCACATTTATGATTATTTTTTGTATGACAGCACGACCAGTTCATTGATGCAGGCCACTGCCACCAAAGCGTCGGATGGATATTCCACACCCTGCATTATTTTCTCAATCATGTTTAACCTATATATGTAAAAAGTACAATTCTACTAACACTGTTCGGGAATTGAAGTACACATAAGAAATTTTATCATTATTGAAAATCCAGTGGTATCACATATGACCTGTGAAAAATCAAAACAACTATTCAGTAAAGCAAAGAACCTGCTGCCAGGTGGGGTAAGCAGTCCGGTCAGGGCGATAAGCCCCTACCCGTTCTACACCAAAAGTGCCAGTGGTTCAAAGATAACAGATGTTGATGGAAACACCTACATCGACTATTGCATGGGTTACGGCCCCCTCCTGCTGGGACACAACCACCCTGCCATCAAAGAAGCAATAACAAAACAACTTGATAACGGCTGGCTGTACGGCACACCCACCGAACTCGAAGTGAAACTGGCACAGCGCATCTGCAATAATGTTATCAGTGTCAACATGGTCAGGTTAGTCTCAACAGGTACCGAGGCCACCATGGGAGCAATACGTGCCGCCAGGGGTTATACAGGCAAGAACAAGATCATCAAGATAGAGGGCGGATTCCACGGTGCACATGATGCGGTCCTGGTAAAAGCAGGAAGCGGTGCAACCACACTGGGAGCACCCGATTCACTGGGTATCCCCCCGGAGTTCACGAAACAAACCCTGCAGGTCCCCTACAACGATATTGATGCAATGGTTGACGCAATACACGGCTATGTGGGTGAAGTTGCTGCAGTCATCATGGAACCTGTCATGGGCAATATAGGCCCTATACTTCCGATGGAAGGATACCTGGAAGAGGTCAGGGCAGTTACCAGGGAAAATGATATCGTGTTAATATTCGACGAAGTGATCACAGGGTTCAGGCTTGCCATGGGTGGTGCACAGGAATATTACAATGTCATTCCTGATATGACCACAATGGGTAAAGTACTGGGCGGTGGTTTGAACATCGGTGTCATTGGCGGTAAAAAAGAGATCATGGAGAACATCTCTCCTGCCGGCAAGGTGTACCAGGCAGGCACCTTTAACGGACATCCGCTATCAATGGCCTGTGCCCTTGCTACACTGGATGTGCTTGAGAAAGAGAAGGTCCATGAAAAGGTGAATCTGGCAGGTGACGGCCTGCGGGCAATGCTCAGGGATTCCATAAACGACCTGGGTCTGGATTATTATATAAGTGGTGTGGGTTCCATGTTCAAGATGTTCTTTGGTGATATCCCTGCAAATTACCAGGAAGCTTTAAAGTGCGATAAGGAAGGTTACTTTGAATTCTTCCACAGGATGCTGAAGAGCGGGGTATTCCTGCCGCCTTCACAGTACGAGACCAATTTCCTCTCAACAACGCACACTGACGAAGATATTGCTGCCACGGTCGAGGCATATGAAAAGAACCTGAGGCCATAATTGATGATAATCGGTACACGGGGCAGTGCCCTGGCGCTGGCACAAGCTGACCAGGTGGCTGCCATGTTAAAACAGCATGGATTTGACACAGAGCGCAAGATAATAAAGACCAGTGGTGATTCGTTCACTGACCGCCCCCTGCACCAGATACCTGGTGTGGGTGCTTTTGTGCGTGAACTTGATGACAGGATGCTGGACGGCGAGATCGATATCGCGGTCCACAGCATGAAGGATATCCCAACCGAGCGTCCTGATGAACTGGCTATTGCTGCTGTACTAAAAAGGGATTCACCTCTTGATGTACTACTGACCAGGAATGGCTCCACGCTTGATGAAATGCCGAAAGGTGCCACGATCGGCACTACCAGCATGCGCAGGCAGGCCCAGCTTTTAAGGTATAGGCCTGATCTGGTCATCAAGGACCTGCGTGGTAATATCGATACTCGCCGCCGCAAAGTCGCAGAAGGCCAGTACGACGGCATACTGCTGGCTGAGGCAGGACTGCAGCGTATGGGCTGGGAACTGGACGTGCACCGGCTGGACCCTGACCATTTCTGTCCGTCTGCCAACCAGGGGACCATTGTGGTTGTGACGCCTAAGGATACCGAAGCTCACAGGGCTGCATCACTGCTGGACCACCCGCAGAGTAATCTTGAAACGAAACTTGAGCGTATAGTCATCGGCATTCTGGGCGGGGGATGTCTTGTTCCCATCGCTGCTTTTGCTACTACCGAGGGTAACGGGTTGCGGATACGTGCCGAGGTGCTGTCGCTGGATGGTGACAGGTATGTTAAGGTGGATGAGGTTGTGCCTCTTGATAATTGTGAGGTGGGGGCCAGGCGGCTGGGTCATTTGCTTGTTGACAGGGGTGGACGGGAACTGGTAGAGGAAGCTGTGGAGAAGTTATCCGGAACTTAGAAAATCCGGCACAGGCGAAGATCGAGCCATCTAGTCATTATTTATTAAACTCCCAAATGACTACCACATATCCCTGTTAGTTCTCAATTGTCTTTTTTTACCGTGCTTTAATCATCAACTTATGCCGGGGTCGCAGCCCGATGTTAACGGCATCTTTTGCAGGTGTTGAACCGAATTATCATTCAAATATCATAATTATAATGATTTAAATAGTAAGAAGTACAACTTTTATGCACTTATAATTATGAATAAATAATGAATATTTAATGTGAGGCATGAAAATGGATGCTTTTTGGAAAGTATATTGCAGATTGGATGAAAGTGGAAGAAAAAAAGTTATTAAAAAATATTTGAACAGACCGGTTAGTATTAACCTAAATCCACAGATTAAAACGCATGAATTTTCATCCCCAGCCCTGGTTACAAATCTACAAACTCACTCAAAAAAGAGGTTTTAAAAATGAAAGATCCTAAAGGAAATAAAATTTCAATTTGTGATCGTGTAAAGGTTCTTTGGAATTTTGATAATACGATCAATAGTGGAGAGATTACTAATATCAGTGATGGATTTGTTAATGTTAACATTTTTTCACGACACATGTCCATAAAGGACCATACAAAGATAACGAAAATCCCCGACAAACCTTAAATTAATAAGTAAAAACCCTTTTTCGCTATTTCCTTATTTAATCCAAGCATCAGCCTTGATGCTCCGTACTTCCAGTCCGGTCGGTCCGTAACGAACCAAAACTACGCGTATTTGCAATTTTCTCTTTTACAGTACTCCAATCATCACATGATGTCTGGGTCATAGCCGTGTTACCAGCATCTTTTATAGGTGTTTGATGAGCTCGGTGTTTTTTGAGCAAAAGTCGGGTCTGCCCAGGTGTCCCTTGCCACCGCCGGATTTATTCTTTAGGTCAAGGGCGGGCAGGGGTTTGAGGTTTTTTGGGTGAAGTGGTGGGATGGGTTGATTTTAATCGGATGTGGTTATGGGTGGATGTGTGGAGTATAATGTTTCAGACGGACAAGATGAAAAATCAGGGAGCAGCGTATTATTTACAGGACTGGGAATTAATTCCGGGATATAGGTGAATGCAAGGTGGGGGATTTTATGTTCGGATTAGTATAATAATATCACAAGAATAAATAAAAATACTTATCTAATATCAATTATTTTCTAAATATATATGAAAGAAATGATGAAAAACAAAAACATAAAAATAAATGATGTTTACAGAATTGTAGGTTTGTTTGGGGTTTTATTATTAATTTGTAGTGTTTTTTGCTATCGGTTCTATACAGATACTGAAATTCAGTATTATGACCATGTTACATTTAATGACCCAGTAACAAATACTCAGATTTTTCATTTTTTCGTTTCATTGGCTACTGAAAATGAATTTATTGTAGGTCAACCGATTCTCATCGAATAATTTATAGGGTTAAAAAAATCGAGGATATGAATCATCTTACGAGCTTCCACCAACTCGGACTTAGCGAAGCGGAGTCTGGGGTCGTTGACGGCGTGCTCAAACAGGTGGAGTGTGACTTTAAGATTATGACATATTTATGTCGTTTTGACAGATCATGAACAAACAGGAGGAGAAAGAATCATGGAAAAAAGAACTGCAAAAAAACTAATAGCGATGGCGTTTGTGGCCATGTTCTCTATGCTGAGGAGCATTGGAACTGTAAGCGCTACATTGACCCACGAACTTATCCTGAATAAAAAGAAAACCACGCAACACAAGATTTTTACGGTCTTTGGCATCGTTGCTTTACTGACATGCATGTTAATGGCCGCGGGCCCGGCTGCTGCCGGCAGCACATCACAGACAGAGTTTCCGCGCAACAATATGGCTCCGGACGGCCGGGATATAATGGACGCTACCGCCGAAATGCTGGGTGAGAAGGAAATCGCAATTCGAAAGCATGCGGCCCTGGTAGGAGCAGCAGTAGCTACTGGCGCCTCACCCATAGGCGAGCCAGCCAATGTCGGTGATGAGTTTATCATCACTGTCTCGGATATGGGTATAGGCACCGACTATGAAGAGACTTTTATGGTCGTCATGGATGGCTTGCACGGCATCATCCTGGTGGAGAAGGCTGCATACGGTAGTTTTGACGGCACCTACTACCACTTCCCAAATCCCTATGGAGATTCCGTTTCGCCAGATCCATGGAAACGAACGGAAGATCTAATCTCCCACACGCAGCTTAAATACCTGCTAAACGAATTTGACAACAACATCTACCCCACCGACACCTCGATCTTCGGGGAGCCGCTGCCGCGGGGAGATGAGGGGCAGAAGGTCTGGATTTTAATCCACAACATCCGCGATGAGGCGTATTACGATTCAGAGGTACAGTGGTACATCGCCGGCTACTTCTCAGCCAGTGAGGATGCTGAGAACAACAAGAACATGATGCACATCGACTCCTATGACTGGGCGAACCGCATCGGTTCCGACGTGGCGCGCCCCTATCTCTACGAAGGAGTCTTCGCCCATGAGTTCGAGCACCTGATCCACTTCGACAGTGACCCGGACGAGCCCTCCTGGGTTGACGAAGGTCTGGCTAATATGGCGGGTTTCCTGTGCGGCTACGGTCATTCGTCCGGTCACGTCGCCTACTACATGGTCTACCACCCAATGACCTCGCTCACCTTTTGGGGCGGCGGGCTGGAGGACTATGGTGCAAGTTACCTGTTCCAGCTTTACCTGTACGAGAAGTACGGCGGAACAGACTTCACATCCGCGCTGGTTCAGGAACAAGCAAACGGCATAGCGGGCATCGAGAACACGCTGGCGACTTTAGGCTACAATGACATTACTTTCGATGACATATTCGATAACTGGACCATAGCCAATTACATGGATGATACACACGAAAACGACCTCTATGGCTACAATACCCTTGACATTGGCACAATCGACTCGTGGGGGTACTCAATAGAGTATGTGCTGCAGAACGTCTGGGTGGGGGATCCGCTTGAGGTGCCGTTCGTTTACCCGATCTCAATCTTCGACAATCCACAACCCTACACAGCTCACTACCACCGCTTTGGTGGCCAACCGACACTCCGTACGGCTCTGGATGGCGACGATACCACAGGTACGCCAGCCTATAATGGCACCTACGAATGGTACTCAGACGCCGAGGCCTGGGCATGGCACAGCTTCAACCAGACCTTCGATATACCAACTGGCGGCGCCACCCTCAACTTCTATACTTTCTACGAGATCGAGGAGGATTGGGACTACGGTTACGTGGAGGTCTACGACCACAATACTGACGAGTGGTATACCCTGAACGCTACGGGCACGGTGGACTATGTGGCTTATGCGCAGGACAATCCCAATGTACCTGCTGGTCGCGAACCAAGCGACTATGAGGCTAATGATCGCTGGCATGCCTTTACTGGCAATTGCAATGACTGGATATCTGTTTCAATGAACCTGACCCCTTTTGCCGGGCATACCATCGACATCTACTTCCGCACATGGCAAGACGGCGCTTTCACCTTGCAAATGATGTATGTTGATGATATCTCGATCCCTGAGATCGGCTTCTTTGATGATGTCGAAGCTGGTGAGGATGGTTGGATGGCTGATGGCTGGTACCGCACCAACGGCATCCTGTCCAACAACTGGCAAGCCACCCTCATCGAAAGCCGATGGCAGCCAACCGATCGTTATCCACAAGCTGAAAGCTGGCATGCTCGTAAGCTGTTAGATGAGACACGCATGACAATGGACTCAGACACTCAGTCTGGTGAGATCACTGGGATTACGACCACGCCTGTAAAATCGCGCCGTACCCAGGTATTGATTGTCAGCAACCGGTTGGATCATATCCTTCCATCTGATTACTGGGTCGAATTCACTAACTAGCTGCCGCACCTGGTGAAACAGCGGGGGAAGACAATCGTTTTCTCCCCTGCCATCTTGCCACAGAAAACTGCAAAAAAATCGTGTAATTGTGTGGCGGTTTTGCACTTTATTTTATAACATTATTTTCTCGCTTGGTTCACTTTAATAGACTCTGCGATGGAAAAAATGACAGGGTGAAATGCATAGATGAGTTTTCGAAGGATTGGTGAAACGCGCCCGGTGTTGTAAACACTCTGATCTCGTCGTGTCTGCGATCCTATGGGTATGTTCATACTCGTATAAGAGGCTCGGGCAGATTCTTACTAAACTCCCAAATGACTAATAAGGTCCTTTCAGTCCCGGTTCTTTTCCTTGAAATCATTTATTGCCGCTGAGGTAAAATTCCCGAAGGCCCAGTCCACTCCGTCCTTATCCGGGCCGTAGGTGTCTGTGTCGCAGTTCGGTGTTACCGGCATCTTTTGCAGGTGATTGACGTGCTCCGTGTCTTTTGAGGAAAAGTCGGGTCTGCCTAAGCGTCCCTTGCCGCCGCCGGATTTGTTCTTGAGGCCAGGGGCGGGCAGGGGGGTACAGGCGATTGTAAAATGGTGGATTTATACATGATTTAATAATTATTGGATAATGAACCAGAAAGACATTTTTCAGTCAAACGTTGCATCGGCACACCCAACCGCAGCAGAGCTGCGGGGTATAATTAGTAATATGAAATATATTAGGCGCACATTCTTGCTCAAGCAACAGTTTAGAGGTATATATTTATACAAAAGACACTAAGTTCTATTCATGTCTGAGTTACAGATATTATATAAAATTTCAAATGATATTGAATTATTAAAGGACCAGATGGCTGATCTACAAAGAGATATCAGTGAAATCAATGCAGACCTTCACAGACTACGTCCTGAATACAGGGCAAAAGTTGAAAAAATTTTAGAAGAAGGCGTTTTTGAGACATATTCCAGCTTCGATGATTTGAGGAAAGAAATTGAAAATGTATAGGCCAGGCATTGAATCTAATTTGAAAAAGAAGCTTGGCAAACTGTTCAAAAAAGATAGGAAACGTTATGAGATAGTGATGAAAAAGATAGAGGAAATACTGCAAAATCCTCATCACTATAAACCCCTGAGCCATGATATGAAACAATTACGCAGAGTTCATATCGGTAGTTCGTCTGTACTTGTTTTTACTATTGATGAAAATAATGGGATTGTTTTATTTGTTGATATGAATCATCATGATAAGATTTATTGATTTTCAAAAGATTGAGACTTATTTTTATCGTGTTATTTACTAAACTTCCAAATGACTAATAAGGTCCTTTCAGTCCCGGTTCTTTTCCTTGAAATCATTTATTGCCGCTGAGGTAAAATTCCCGAAGGCCCAGTCCACTCCGTCCTTATCCGGGCCGTAGGTGTCTGTGTCGCAGTTCGGTGTTACCGGCATCTTTTGCAGGTGATTGACGTGCTCCGTGTCTTTTGAGGAAAAGTCGGGTCTGCCTAAGCGTCCCTTGCCGCCGCCGGATTTGTT
>Ga0255419_10285_pt1 | contig 11181 bp, 6 predicted proteins | sample ANMaggSeSYBR02J3_FD_182658 | JGI IMG/M metagenome (GOLD analysis project Ga0255419, IMG submission 182658) | Sediment cell enrichment communities from methane seep in Santa Monica Basin, California, United Staets - ANME aggregate JGI... | ecosystem: Environmental > Aquatic > Marine > Cold seeps >...
AGACCCGACCAGTATTCCTGCAATAAAAATCATAAGGCCGAATATCAAACCGACGCCGGGCAATGACCTGAGAACATCGGTTACACGTATTAACCCGGTCAGGGATAGACATGAACACGCGGTCATTATTAAAATTGCGGCAAGCGCTTTGATCGGGTCTTTAAAGAGACGAAATCTGCTTTCAGCATTCGAACTGTCGGATATATATGAGCCCGTTGCAATGCCTGCCATGAACAACGCGATAATAATTCCTGCCTGAGCATAAACATATCCGCTTACATTCTGGTAGAGAGTCATAAGAGTAACTTCGCTGACCATACCGAATACTCCGCTTGCAAAAGCACACAAAAGTATGCTGTAGCGCATTGCGAATGGAACGTCTTGTTTTGAGACACAAACAGGTTTTATTATTGAAACGCCGGAAATAATAAGTGTAAGAAAAAGCAGCAAAAGAAGCGGCAAAAAAACATGGTGCAAACGAACCGATTCGATTGACTCCAGAAGTTTTGAATCTTTTATAATGTTGTCATTGTCCGGGTCGTGCCATGGTTTTATTTCATCAAACACATGCCCGCTCTTTTTATTATTTTTTGAAAAGTCTTTTGTATCTGTAATCTGTTTCCATAAAGCAAGGCTGTACAAGACAGCCCTGGGATGGTTATCCAGGTTGGGTTTTACTTCACAGTCGCGAATAATCCTTTCAAATTTTTCTATGACTGGCTGGTCTGTTTTCTCTTCCATAAACGATGTCTTTTTTGCAAGTACTCCACCGAAAATAACATTAAAGTATTCAGACAAAAAGGCTTCATCAAGTGCTTTTATTTTCTTTTTAATACTATTTTCTTCAATGTCCATTACCGGATAAGCGCCCGGGCGCAATAAAAGCCTTTTTTCCAGCAGATCAGGATCTAAAGTTATTTGCCCTCTTTTCTTTCCTGCAATAAGAAGATGCCCTGAAATGGGTGCAGCCAGAGTTTCGGGGAAAACATAATCAACAGCTTTCAGAACAGCGCCTGTTCGCTTTACCAGAAGAGAGGAGACATATTCTGCCGAAGCTCCGAATGTAGGGAGAACTACGCACAGCACACCATTTTCGGTCAATATACGTTCGGCCTGTGTAAAAAACTCTTTTGTGCAAAACCGGTTTGCCAGCAAATTATCAGGTTCTGATGATAGTACTACAACCAGATCAAAAGATTCATCCGGAGTATTTGACACAACTTTTCGCCCGTCATCTGAGATAAATTTAAGGCGTTTATTACCTGAATGCATCATGCCTGATTCGGCAGCGATTTTAATAAACTTGGAGTCCAGCTCTACCACATAAAGACTTTCTATTCCATGATTAAGGAATTGCTCTGGGAGCCGGCCCAATGCGCCTCCGATCATCAGGACTTTGACAGGTCTTGGGTGCTGTGTGCAAATAACCGCTGCAAGCTGATGGTAGCAGGTATCAGATGCATCTTTTTCCATGCTCGCTATCCAGCCCCCGTTGAGAAAAACAGATATTTGCCTGCTGTTTTCGCGTTCCACAGTTACAATCTGGCCGTGGCGTGAATCATAAACTTTTTTTAACTTAAATCCGGGAAGCGTTCTTTCCCAGCGGGCCTCTTGCGACCAACGATCAAGGGGAAGAGATGAAAGTGCCAGGATAATTATTACAGTTACAAGTGCGAGGATGCGCTGGTATTTAAAAAGGGAAATATTTCGGCAGGTATGAAAAAAAATAAAAATACTGAAAACAGCTCCGGTAATAAGAGAAATTCGTATGGGCGGGCCGAGCTCAATCAGAATAAGGGAGACCAGAAGCCCTCCTCCTGCTGCTCCCCATGACTCGGTTCGATACAAAGCACTGAGCTCGAAGCGTGGCGCTCCGCGAAGTGCAATAGTAAACTGAAAACCGCATAAAAAAGCAAAAGGGAGGGTACAGATAAATGCCATCAGGCATGCATTGCCAAGGGACAGTATTTGCCCGGGTACGCCGGCATGAAGTAATGCGCCATATCGAACAAGTAGAATCTGCCCGGTAAGGAAAGGGCCGCTTAAAAGTGCAGTGGCTGCGAGCCATTTCAGCGCCTTAAAATTTTTTTTATCATTATCCCGGCGGGCAAGAATTCCGCCTGTAATTGCTCCAAACGCAGTCCACAACAACCATGACCCGAGAATAATTCCGAACATTAATTCCGTGCCGTGGCTTGCAGCCATGATTTCACGAAAAATTATTACCTGGGCGATTTGTGAAAAGCCGCCTATGAAAAAAAGGGTTCTCCGAATGTTTTTCAAAGGGGAATCAGTATTCTGATCTCCGATAATCATACCCATACGCCGGAAATTGTGTGTCCGCAAAAGCAGCATTTGCTGTTCTTCATACTGTTATCCAGCACTTTGAATCCCAAACGTTTGATCAACACTTTTCCGCAAGAAGGGCAATAGGTATGATTTCCGGTATGAGGGGCAAGATTTGAAATGTAAACAAATTCCAGTCCTGTATCGAGCCCGATTTTGCGTGCAGTTTCCATTGTACTTTGTGAGGTGGGAGGAAGTCGCTTCAGCCGGTATTGCGGCTCAAATTTTTCAAGAATCCAGGGAGTATTTTTGCCAAGATTGTCTTTTATCCACCGGGCAATGGTTGCAAGTGATTTCCTGTCATCATTTAAAGTCGGTACAACAAGAGTGGCAACTTCGAGCCATTTTCCTTCGCTTTTGGTCAGCACCATGGAATCAAGGACCGGCTTCAATGTAGCTGATGTGACATTTTGATAAAAGTTTTTATCCGGTCCCTTGAATGTGATTGTAACAGCATCGAAATGTTTCAGAAGCTTTCTTAAAGGAGCTTTTTCAATGAAACCTGCCGTGCAAATAGTCCGCTTTAGCCCGAACTCCCCACAATAGGATGCAAATTCAGATACAAACTCCGGACAACATGCAGGCTCGGTATAGGTAAAGCTGATCCCGCCAATGGATCGAGCTTTTATTTTTGAGACAATCTCACCGGAATTAAATGAAGTTATATTACGTGTGTTAAGCGGACTTTCCATGGCATACTGCCAGTTTTGACAATAAAGACACCTGAGATTACACCCCGCATGTGCAATGGCAAGGACTGTCATTTCAGGATGGAAGTTAAACAATGGATTCTTTCCAATCGGATCAACATTCATAATGCAAGGCTGATCGTAGCCATAGGTAACAAGTTCTCCGTCAATATTTTTTCTTATGCGACAAAAGCCTGTCTGGCCAGGCTTTAATACCTCCCGCCTTGGGCAAAGAGTACAGCGCACATTGCTTGTTCCGGGAATCCTTTCTTGAAAGTCAGCATGTTTAAAAATCGTTCCTGCAGAAGCTCCATGGGCTGATCCCTGCTCACCGCCTGCCCCCAAAAGTTCAAGGGCTTTCAGCACGACAGGAGCCATGGCCATACTGATGCCAAGTTTTTTCATATAATGTATGAAATCACGTCTGGAAATTGAATCTGAAGTATTATACCGGCTTGTCATACTCCCTGTTTCCCTTCCAACCTTTCTTCAAGTATAGGAATGATATGGTCGTTAAGGAGGAATCTAACCGGTCGTGTCATTTTTGGTCTGCCATGCCCAGGTTTCCTGAATTCCAGCTCCTTAACAAGTCCTTCAATTTTATCTTCGGGTCTTATGTTTTCTGCAAGCGCCTCTTTTTCGAGTTCAAACTCAGTTTCAGACATGTTTCTTACCTGTTCAAATAAAGCTGTAAGGCGATTTTTTTCTTGAAGTTTTTCTTCCCCGGTCATCTCGTATTTTCTTTTGCTGTAGCGGTCCACCATTCTTGAGATAATACGATCTTTCCTTTTTTCCCATACTTCATCAGGCAAGTCTCTGAGACGCCGCAATCTCTTAATTGCTCCCATATTATCGGAAGCCTGTCCGGCGCGTACAGGATCACGAAGGTTCTTAGGCGGAGTAAGGCATGGTTTGAAGCTGTTTACCACACTCATCTGTTCATCTGTTAAGATTGAATTGAGTTTGATATCATATTCCTTGAGTTTTTTGCTCAGACTGATGTTGCGCTCTTTTTTCATTTCTTTGAGGTGATGATCGGCTCTATGCGCCTCGTGAGGCAGCTCTCCCCGTGCAGGTGATCCCTTTTGAATCTCGTTGCGGAGTTCACCCAACAATTTTTCAGCTTCCTTTAAAGTTGCCTTGAATTCAGTAGAGTTTATCATTTCTTCGCGATCTTTACGAAGATCCCCGGCAAGGCTCAAGATTTCTTTCATCTGATCTCTTGTCAGATAGAGACCGTTTAAAAGGTTGATAGTTGAGATTTCCTGGTGCAGAAGATTAACGTTTTTATAGCTTTCGCGAATATCTTCTTTTTCATCACTATCTCCAGCTGCGTGTAATTCGCCACTCGTCCATGTAGAAAATATTAAAAAAATACCGAGTGTGCCGAGTAATAATTTCTTTTTCATTTTTATTAATTTTTTCATTGAATACACCTATATTTTTTTTGGGGATTATTTATAAGGATGTCCAAAAATCTTTATCTTAGAGCCTGCCTATAAGAATATATTAGGAACAGGGACAAATTAACTTCCCGGTTCCTTATCGCCAATGCCCTGGTATCCAACGTCCTCTTGGACCATAATGACCAGGCACCCAAACTGTGCCTTGGCGTAAAGGCCCTGTGTATTTCCAATGTCCTGGTACTATTGCGCGATTTGGTAATCGATGCCGCCCTACCCAAACAAAATTGCGGCCAGGTCTCGGTGGTATTGCATAACAGCATGAAACAAGAATAACAGATAACATTAAAATGGATGCCACAAAAAATAATCTAAAAAGTTTAATCATAATGATTTTCTCCTTTTAAAGGATGTTTGAAGACAAGGGAATCGAAGCTAAAAAGTGAGATCAATTTTTTTCAAATTTGAGATTAATAGAAGCCCTATAAAGTGGTTTAATACACCTATGTTTTTTAATTGCAAAAAATAAAACCAATCACGAAAACACGAAATTAAAATTTTATTTTTTTCGTGTTTTCGTCCTTTCGTGATAAAAAATCCTTTTCTTTTTAGACTTGTCCGGGTTATGTTTTAGGTTGATGATATTATCTGTTTTATCAGACACTTAAAGCTTAACACCTAAAACTTAAAACATTTCATAAAAAGTAGTTTTTGACTTTTTTCGTAACCATTACTATATGACGAATTGCGTGAGTATTTTGTTTACAAAAATGGTAATTTTGATGAACTCGCAAACAATAAAAACAAAACTATATTTAGTGCGGTACGGAGAAACAATTTGGAATCAAGCTAATCGAACGCAGGATATTAACATAAACGGGGCATATGAAAAAAACAACGGAAGTATTTCTAGCAGATACTAAAAGCAGTCTTTCAAAAGCAGTCAGACAATCTTTTGATTATTTTGGCGGCTCTGCCGCACTTTTAAAATCAAGTAAAAATGTATTTATAAAAGTTAATGCTGTGGATCTCAGGCAACATGCTTATACAAATATCGATCTTATTCGAGAAAGTATCATTTACTTTAAAGAAAACGGGGCAAATAATATCTATATTATTGAAAACTGCACGCAGGGCAATTTCACCCGTTTGGTTTTTAAAGTAACGGGTATTACCTCGATTTGTAAAGAAACCGGTGCCATACCGGTATATCTCGATGAAACCAAATCCATTCCTATTTTTCTCGAAAGTCTGGAATGCTTTATCGACATTTCAGACTTTATATTTGAAAACCTTATCATGAATAGAAATGAAAACCTCTATGTATCTTTGCCAAAGCTAAAAACCCATTCCATGAGTCAGATAACTTTGTCCATTAAAAACCAGTTCGGATTTGTCCACCAAAAAAGCAGGATTGCAGACCATAATTATCGCATTCATCAAAAATTTGCAGACATTTATCGGGTCTTAAGACCGGATTTTGTGCTTGTGGACGGCATGGTAGCTACCAATCATGGTCATTATATTGCAGTTGCAAATACAGATAAGTGCATTGTTCCAATGAACCTTCTCATATCCGGCAAAGATCCCCTTGCGGTTGATGTGGTTGGTGCAGACTTGATTGGATATACTGTTGATGATGTCGAACATTTGATACGTTGCAAAGAATTGGAAATCGGCATCGGGGATATCCGGAATATTGAGGTTATCAACAGCAATCTTTTTAATGAACGAAAAAAAAAGCTTACCCATGAGCTTTTAGAAGATTTTCCTCCAGACCTTTCGATAATCAGAGGAAAGGAACGATGCTGTCCGGAAGGATGTAAAAGAAATACAGAAACTTTAGTAGAAGTGCTTTTTCGCGATTATGACGGCAAGGGTGATTTCACTATCCTTATGGGAAAAGGAATTGATCATAAGGAGGTTGAGCTTTTAAAAGGACGAGTCCACATAGCGGGAAGTTGCGCAATTCAAGATCATGGACTTATGTTATTAAAAAAGCTTGGCAAAAAGAATGTGACCATGAGCCACGGCTGCAACAATCTGGCGGAGATAATCTATGCCCTGTGCAAACATATGAAAGTAAACCCTTTGAAACTTGTCCCAATAAATCCGATTTCTTCGCTTTCACTCCTGGCACAGGCCAAAATGAATGGTTCAAAGGCGATGATTCCTCGGTTAATATAATAGCGTCTTCTCCAAATTAGTTGGAGAAGAGGATTCGAGGATTCCAGGGGTCCAAGCTTCGCCTTCGGCTACGCACGGCAAGCAAGGATTCAAGGGTTTGTTTTCTAAAGACTTTATCAGCAATTTTAACATTCTTTCAATTTCCGATATGTCTTTGTTTAGTGTACCCAATTCACCTTTTTCAATTAAATCTAAATCCACCTGCTAATAATATCTGAAACAAATCAGAGCATCTATGATTGGGGAGTTCGTAAAAAGCTTCAAATTCAAGGCGTGCAAATTTTGTAATCATGAGGCGTATTGATCGTACGTTGAATGATTACGAAATGCAGCACAACGCAGAAGTTGGACTTTTTACGAAACCGTCAAGATTTAAAGTTTTCAAGATTGCTCTGATGTAATATAAGCTATTTCTAAATAATAAATCAAGAACAGATGCACTACATTTTTCACATCACCTTATTTGATATAACTTTAAAACGGAAGGATTTTCCTTTGGCGTTCTACGTTTATTATTTGAGATGCGGGAACAGAATAGATAGTAATAAATGGGAAGAAATACGTTGAAGGATTGATAATCAATTCAAAATTTGGGTTTTAATCCAGCTTGCTTACAAAGCTGATTTGCTGTTATTCTGTCAAACTGTCTATGTCTTTTTACTGGTATGGCTTTGGAACCATTGTAATAAATAGAATGATTGCTTCCTTCTCTGAGCAAATAATACTTGTTTATTTCAAAATAGCGAATGAGATCACGCCGTTTGACTGACATATTCGGCCTCAACGGGTAGCTGCTCAATTAAAGCATTTCCAAGCGGAATATTTTTTCCAAGTTCCTTGTACGCAAGGACCATTTCATGAAGTGCGTCTTTAAGCATAGTTCGACATTCCTCGAGGTTTTTTCCCTCAGTTATGACTTCCGGCCAATCGACCAGCTGACCCATATACCCTGAATCAATTTTTGTATATTTAGCGGTATAATTTATCATAATTGCCCCCCATTGCTTTAGATGTTATTTTAACTATTAAAATATATAGTGTCAAACCATAAAATTAAGAAAAATCGTATAATCGGGTAAGGGGGAGTCTTTCTCTCCCTCCTCACACCACCTATCTGTTGCTGCTTTCCGTTGCACTCGAACCCCTGGCCCCTTGAACCCTTATGATCCTACCAACTCTTTTGGAGATGATCCTAACGTTTTAAATATAATGTGATCCCCCTCAACTTCCGCACTAATCCTGTCTCCATCCATGATATTGCCTTTTAGAATTTCCATGGAAAGCGGGTTTTCAATATACTTTTGAATAACCCGCTTTAAGGGGCGTGCACCGTAAGCCGGGTCATATCCATTTTCCACAATCATCGACAACGCGCCATCAGCAAGGACAAGATCAATATTTCTTTCGGCAAGCCTTGTGCATAGATGTTCGATTTGAATTTTCACGATTTCGCCAATCTGCTCATGGGTCAGGTTATGAAAAATAATGGTTTCATCAATCCGATTTAAAAATTCAGGTTTAAAACTGGCCCGCAAAGCTTCAGTTATCTTATCTTCCATCTCCTCACGGCGGGATGCTCCAAGTTCCTGTATCCACCGGCTTCCCACATTTGATGTCATGATAATTATTGTATTTTTAAAATCTACAGTCCTGCCGTGGCCGTCTGTCATACGGCCGTCGTCTAAAATTTGGAGTAATACGTTGAATACTTCAGGGTGTGCTTTTTCGATTTCATCAAAGAGTACAACAGAGTAAGGCCGTCTTCTTACCGCTTCCGTCAAATATCCGCCTTCTTCATAGCCAACGTAGCCGGGAGGTGCACCGATAAGCCTTGAGACGGCATGCTTCTCCATGTATTCCGACATATCGATTCTGACTATGGCCTGTTCGCTGTCAAAAATAAATCCCGCCAGGGCTTTTGCAAGCTCTGTCTTTCCGACACCTGTCGGCCCCATGAAGATAAATGATCCTATGGGTCGATTCGGGTCTTGAAGGCCTGAACGTGCCCGGCGAACAGCATTCGATACTGCCGATATCGCTTCTTCCTGCCCTATTACACGAAGACCCAGGCGATCTTCCATATAAACAAGTTTTTCCTTTTCTCCTTCAAGCATTTTATTTACAGGAATGCCTGTCCACTTTGATATTACCTCGGCAATATCTTCATCATCGACTTCCTCTTTAAGCATTTTACTGTTTTCCTGGAGCCGGATAAGTTCCTCGTTGGCCTCGTTAAGGCGGTTTTCAAGTTCCGAAGCTTTTCCGTATCTGATCTCAGCAACTTTTGCCAGGTCACCCTCTCTTTCAGCCTTCTGTTCTTCAATGCCCAGCTTTTCCTGTTCTTCTTTAATTTTTTGTATATTCTGTATCAAATCCTTTTCATTTTGCCAATGGGCCTTCATTCCAAGGATCTCCTCTTTCATAACCGAAAGTTCTGCTTCAATTTTTGACAGGCGCTCCTTAGATGCATTATCAGATTCCTTTTTCAGAGCTTCGCGTTCGATTTCCAACTGGGTTATCTTCCTTTGAATTTCGTCTATCTCAGCGGGCATACTGTCGATTTCAATCCTGATTTTTGAGGCGGATTCATCAACAAGGTCTATCGCCTTATCAGGAAGAAACCGGTCTGCAATATAGCGGTTTGAAAGGGTTGCCGCAGCAACAATAGCTGAATCCTTAATCCTGACACCGTGATGGACCTCATACTTTTCCTTAAGACCCCGCAGGATAGAGATAGTATCTTCCACTGTTGGTTCAAGCACCATGACCGGTTGAAATCGCCTTTCAAGGGCTGCGTCTTTTTCTATATATTTGCGATATTCGTTCAAGGTGGTAGCGCCCACACACCGCAGTGTTCCCCTGGCAAGGGCAGGTTTGAGCATGTTGGATGCATCCATGGAGCCTTCACTGGCTCCTGCGCCAACCAAAGTGTGTAATTCATCTATAAAAAGAATTACCTCTCCTTCGGCTTTTTCCACTTCTTTTAAAACAGCTTTTAAGCGATCTTCAAATTCGCCTCTGTATTTTGCGCCTGCTATAAGTGCTCCCATATCGAGTGCGACCAGGCGCTTGTTTTTCAAAGTTTCCGCAACATCCCCTTCAACAATACGCTGTGCAAGGCCCTCAATAATCGCGGTTTTTCCAACACCCGGTTCGCCGATAAGGACAGGGTTGTTTTTGGTTCTTCTTGAAAGGACCTGAACAACGCGTCTGACCTCTTCATCTCGCCCGATAACCGGATCAAGCTTACCCAGTCGGGCAAGATCGGTAAGATTTCGGCTGAACTTGTCTAAAGCCTGGTATTTTTCTTCGGGATTCGGGTCTGTTATACGTTGAGACCCGCGGATATCAATGAGGACTTTTAGAATTGATTCCCGGGTTATGCTTAAACGGCCAAGGATTTTTGCAGCCTCTCCATCTTTTTCATCAGAAACAGCCAGAAGAATATGCTCTATACTTACATACTGGTCCTTCATTTTGGCCGCTTCTGTAAAAGCAGCATCAAGAACAGTTTTGGTTCGCTGGGATATGTAAACATCTCCAGGATGGCTGGCCTTTGGCAGTCTATCAATAGCAAGCGCTACCTCCTGGGATACAACACCGGGAGATACACCCAGCTTTTTCAGCATTGACCCGGCTATTCCTTCCGGTTCGTTAAGCATGGCACCCAGCAGATGCTCCGGTTCAATCTGCGGGTTATTATGCCTTGAGGCCAGAGCCTGTCCATTTTGAATTAGTTCTTGTGATTTTATGGTAAATTTATCAAACTGCATTTTTTCCTCCTGCAATTATTATATGTTATTTAAATAGGTTTAAATTTTATTTCAATTAACTTAAAGAGACCTTTGAAAAATGGTAATTTTTGTTCGAGTTCAAGGAAGGCGGATCAACCACAGGAATATATATAATATTTCGAGGATTGAAATTTGAGCCTGACGCAGAAATCGGGCAAAAAGTGCCGTTTTGCAAAGGTCTCTTAAATAGAATATAAACACGCTCGTTTTGATGTCAAACTTCTTGATTTTGCGCAGTAAACAGATAAAATGGAAATATAAAAATTTTAGTGGAACATTTCTCATTAGCACCTGTCTAAATAAATGAAGGAAAAGAAAAAAACATCTCAAAACCTGGCGAGTAAGGATGTCGAACTGATTAAGGCTTTTCAGGCAGGAAAGAAAGCTGCATTCGATAAACTTGTTTTAAGCCATAAGGATAAAGTGTTTAGCTTGTGCTACTGGTTTGTCGGGGATTATCAGGATGCAAATGATTTGGCCCAGGATGTATTTTTCAAAGCCTTTAAAGCTTTAAAAAACTTTAGGTTTGAGTCAGCATTTTCCACATGGATTTACCGGATTGCGGTTAATACCTGTAAGAACAGGTTAAAGTCCTTCCAATACCGGTTGAAGAAAAAATTTGTTAATCTTAATAATACAGCGGTCGGGAGCAATCCAGGCGTTGAGATTGCAGATGAATTGAGTTCTCCTGAGATAGAGCTTGGAAGGAAAGAGAAATCAAGACTTATTCAAACCGCGATAAATTCTTTGCCGGCAGAAAAA
>Ga0255419_10287_pt1 | contig 11131 bp, 10 predicted proteins | sample ANMaggSeSYBR02J3_FD_182658 | JGI IMG/M metagenome (GOLD analysis project Ga0255419, IMG submission 182658) | Sediment cell enrichment communities from methane seep in Santa Monica Basin, California, United Staets - ANME aggregate JGI... | ecosystem: Environmental > Aquatic > Marine > Cold seeps >...
AATACCTAACTTGTATCAAGTTCACATTAAACTCATTATTATGAAAAAAAAGCTTGCGTGAATTGTTGATCTGTGAGATGCAGATCCGAAATTACAGTCCACGAACGATTAAAACTTATGTTTCAATGATTGTCGGTTTATCCTTGTTCTACAAGACCTCTCCCGACAACCTTTCAACACAACAGTTTAAGGATTATCTTCATTACCGTATCCAGCAGGAACATGTTTCACCTTCCACCATCAATCAATGCATTGGTGCATGGCGGTTATTGCAGGTTGATATTTTAAAAAGGGACTGGGAAGAGTTCAAAATTAAACGTCCCAAAACTGAGAAGAAGCTGCCAGTGGTTCTCTCACGTCAAGAAGCATTAAGGCTAATCAATGCCCCGTCAAACCTCAAGCATATAGCCATCCTCACATTGACTTATGCTACCGGACTCAGACGAGGAGAAGTACTTAACCTGAAGTTTGAACACATCGATGCTGATCGGAATCAAATACTGGTTGTTGCCGGCAAAGGGGGTAAACAACGTATGGTTCCGATTTCTAACTCAGTTCTGGAGTTACTCAGGGCATACTATAAAAAATACAGACCCGAGAAATACCTGTTCGAAGGGATGAAATCCGGTAATAGTTATTCTGAAACCAGTTTTGAGAAAATCGTGAAAATGGCTACTATCAAAGCTGGTATCAAGAAATCGGTGTCCCCTCACACACTCCGACACTCATTTGCCTCCCATATGCTTGAGAAAGGTCTGAATCTAAAAAAGCTTCAATTGATGATGGGGCATAGTACGATGCAAACCACTGCGATATACCTGCATGTCACAAATACCGACACTGCACTTATCCCGGATTTAGCTATCTCAGAATCTAACAAAGAACTGCAATGGTAAATACAGAAAACACCAGGCAGCCCTTAGAGTTGGCCCATATCCTGAAACAGTTCGGAGATCAGTACTGTGATAAGTACAATCCCTGCTCGCAGCAAATTAAAGCATTGAATGCAATTACATCCTGTCGTACCCGCGCACTGGGAGGTCATGTATCACAATGTAACCATTGTGGATATCAAGCTCAGGCTTATAATTCTTGCAGAAATAAGCACTGCCCCAAATGTCAGTACCTAAAACAGGAAAAATGGGTTGATAAGCTTAAAGACAGATTGCTTCCGGTAAAACACTTTCATTTTGTCTTTACCATACCTGAAGAATTACATACTCTATTTTATATCAATCAGGCCTATTGCTACAAAACCTTATTTACAGCGGCATGGATGGCCGTCAATAAAGCCGCCACTAATCCGCGGTTCGGTGGAGTACGGACTGGTGCTGTGGCTGTTCTGCACACCTGGACACAAACTTTAAACTATCATCCCCATATCCATATGCTTGTCCCAACCGGTGGAATATCTGAAGACCAGGTGGAATGGATCGGAAGCAGGAAAAACTTCTTTGTTCCAATCAAGGTGGTTGGTCTAATCTTCCGGGGATGTCTTTGTCAACAGCTTGAGAAAGCTATTAATGCAGGAGATATTACCACACCAGAAAATCAATCTTGGAAGCAGTTGAAAAAACAGATCTACGCAAAAGACTGGATTATTTACGCTCAAAAACCAATGGGTGGTGTGAATAGTGTTCTTAACTACCTGGGGCGTTATGCTCATCGGGTAGCCATAAGTAACTCAAGAATCTCTGACATGAGAGAAGATCAGGTCACTTTTCGATACCAGGATAACAAGAATCATGGAGTACACAAAACCATGACACTTCACTCTGTAGAGTTCATCCGCAGATTTATGATGCACATCCTGCCTAATAACTTTTATAAAATCCGGTATTTTGGGATCATGGCCGCAGTCAATACCAAAACCATACGGGAACAATGCCTGGCTTTGATCGGAAAGATGAATGACCTTGCTCGATTTGTGGGGTTGTCTGAATCAGAAGTCTACCGAATTATTACCGGAAAGGACAATCTGGAATGCCCTCAGTGTAATACAGGTATGATGGTCATCTTTAAAAAAATCCCGCTACCCTGCGGATAAAGACTGTTTGAAAAGAGTTCTTTGAAACAAACCATATCATTATCCGATCTTCGGATCGCAATGGAATAACTATGCTTCAAAGTCAGTAAAAAAGCAATGAATTGGTTCACATACTTTGTCATCAAACCATTTATCAGGTAGAAAAACATCTATCCAATAAAACCTCTGGAATAAAATACCCATAGTCCGGCGGCATTGTCCAACGATATTTTATCCTTCATTCCCACTTGGCCTCCCTCATTTTTAGCTAACTTAGTTTTATGATATCCTTCCGTGTGCGATCCTACGAATACGAAGGATAAAATACTTATACGTTAGCATTCATTTTGTATCGTCCTAAAAAATACAAACACAATGAAAAAAGTTATTGCTATTTTCAATTTAATAGGAGTAGTCTTATTTGTATTTCCAACTGTGACTGCTCAAGTATCAACTATGGAGAATGTAGACCCATGCATAACCTGCGAACTTTTAATGGATTTAGAACTACCTGATGTCAAAATCACAAGTGCTGAGAGGATAGCTGAAGGTGCCTCCCATTGCCGTATCCTGGGTGTCATTGGACGTGAGATAAAATTCGAAATCTTACTGCCTGATAAATGGAATGCCCGTTTTATAATGGGTGGTGGTGGTGGATTTGCAGGTAGTATTCAAGGTGTGGCCCGTTCGAGGTTGAATGAGGGTTATGCTGTTTCAGGTACAGATACCGGACATGAGGGTGATATTTTTGAAGCTGACTGGGCATTGAATAATATGGAGCGTCAGGTGAATTACGCTCATCTGGCTGTACACCGTACTTCAGGAGTATCAAAAGCTATAATTAAAGAGTATTATGGTCAATTCCCACGTTATAATTACTTTATTGGCTGCTCCAGAGGTGGGAACCAAGCACTGATAGAAGCTCAACTATATCCAGAGGATTTTGATGGCATTGTAGCAGGAGCTCCCACTGCAATTACTTCAGTTTTCGCAAAATTTATTCGTAATTCTCAGATTATTTTTCCTAATCCTGATAATTTGGATATAGTAACAATTTCAGAAGCACAATTTGAGTTCCTACAGGAGGCTATTCTAGAACAATGTGATGAGATCGATGGGATTAAAGATAATATTATTAATGACCCTCATAATTGCAAGTTGAATTACTCAGGTCTTCCTCTTTGTTCAGATAATATTGAAGTAAAAACATGTTTTACCATGGAGCAAATTGACAATATAAAGATACTTTTTGCAGGATTGACAATTCAAGGTAAAAAGGTTTATCCTGAATATCCTTTAGGATCAGATTTAGATTGGTGGGATTTACAATATACTTTAGGAACAGAATGGTTTAAATATATAGTTCTTAATAATCCTGAATGGAATTATTCAACCTACAACTTCTCTGATTATTTTAATGATTATGAATTAGCTTACTCAATCCATAACGCAGCATCAACCAATTATAATGCATTTAGTAACAGGGGTGGAAGATTAATTATTTATCATGGATGGAATGATGGTGCAATATCCGCAAACGAATCAATAGAATATTTTGAAGCCATTAAAGAGACAGATCCGTCAGTGGATAATTATCTGAAACTATATTTATTGCCTGGAGTAAGCCACTGCGGGGGAGGTCCTGGCCCGAGTGATGTAGACTGGGTTGAAATAATCAGGAACTGGGTTGAAAATGGAAATCCATCTGATAGAATCATAGTATCGAAAATAGAAAATGATGAAGTTGTTATGACCAGGCCTATATATCCTTATCCAAGGATCGCTGTTTATGATGGTTCTGGCGATCCAAATATAGATAGTAGCTTCATCGAAAATAAATGATCTGATCAGATGACATAGTTTGATGGTAGGACAAAACGACCACTAACATTATATAAATGCCTGTTTTAATGGCATTTATACGTATCTGTTATAGGTAATCAAATTAAAATCATTTAAAATGAAAAATCTAATTTTTACGGTAATTGCTCTTCTAGTTTGCACTCAAATTCATGCACAGGAAAACAACTATGCAGATGTAAATGGAGTGAAAATCTATTACGAAATTCATGGAGAAGGAGAACCAATAGTTTTATTGCACGGATTTACAATGAGTAATAACATGTGGGAAGGATGGATTGAGGACCTCTCGAAAAATTATAAATTAATTCTTCCAGATTTAAGGGGTCATGGAAATTCAACAAATCCATCAAATGAATTCACCCATAAGGAATCAGCAAGCGATATTTATGGCTTACTTGATTTATTAAAAATTGACAAATTCAATGCAATAGGTTTTAGTTCAGGTGCAATGACATTAACACATATGGCGACAATGGATACAACAAGATTACAAGCTATGGTGCTAGTTGGATCAACATCTTTCTTCCCAGAATATTGTAGAGAAATTCAAAGATCAACTAGTTATGAGAATGTGGATGAGGGAGAGTTGAATTATCTAAAAGAACAGCATCCGAGAGGTGAAACGCAAATCAGAAATCTTCTAACTCAATTCAAGAATATGGCTGACTCCTATGATGATATGAATTTTACGAGTCCATATTTGTCATCAATTAAGAGTAAAACTTTAGTTATTCACGGAGATAGAGATGCTTTTTTCCCAGTTGACATACCTGTTAATTCTTATAAATCAATACCAAATTCGTATTTATGGATAGTCCCAAACTTTGGACATAACAGCATTGACAAAAATTCTATTTGGGCTGACGCTTTTTTGAAAGTTGTAAATAAATTCTTTTCCGGGGAATGGAATTAAATATTAAGAACAAGGCCTACAACAAGAAAGTATAAAGCATTAAAACGATTCATACTTTTGCCGTTAAGACACGTTCGTTTTGTATCCAGTTCAAGTGGAAGATCTCGGTAATTCGAAATGCAGGATTTTATCAATCAATAGTAGCTCTGAGGATAAACACTAGCATTTTGGAGCCTGATGCATTGTACATCGTAAATGAAAGAAATACCCAGACGGTACAAGCTTTATCGCAGAACAAATCACTAAACCGGACGCCGGGATCGCTTGCGGGTACTAGCAACGGTGGTGCGGGCGCCGGTTAGTTCCACCGTTCCACGAATTGAAGAAATAAAACCATCTTATTAATTTGTCCTGAAATAGCTTTCTATTAAACTAAGCTTATGATGAAATATATACTCTTATTCTTCTTCTCGTTAACCTTTGTAATAGTGGCTCGGGGGCAAACCAAAGACCCGCTTGAAAATGTAGTGATCACATCCAAAAAGAAGAAAACCCAGGTACGAACCAATAGAAATGGGGAATTACATGTAAATGTATCCCCAAAGGATGTCCTTGAATTTAAAACGATTGGTTTGATCCACTATAGTGACTTCGGTGCCAAGGGTGACGGTAAAACCGATGATATAGACGCTATCGCCGCGGCCCATGCATTCGCCAATCAGCACGGTCTTCTGGTAAAAGCAGACGATTGGGCCACATACTACATTGGAGGAAAGGAGCGCACAGCGGTCATCCAGACCGACACCGATTTCGGCACGGCGGCCTTCATCATTGACGATACGGAAGTGAAAAATCGTAATGCATCTATTTTCATGGTCAGTTCCAGCCTGCGACCGTTTAAACTTGAAGGGATATCTTCGTTTAAAAGGAATCAGGAGAAAATTGATGTCTCCTTGCCCGGAACCTGTCTGGTCACTGTCACCAATTCCCACGTAAAGCACTACATCCGGTTTGGGCTGAATCAAAACAATGGATCTCCACAGACAGATATCTTTGTCGTTGATAAGAAGGGCAATGTGGAGATGGACGCTCCGATCATCTGGGACTTCGACCAGATCACGGATATCACCGCTCTTCCCATTGACGAGAAGACGCTGAATATCACCGGAGGACGTTTTACCACAATTGCCAATAAAGCTGAATCGAAGTACACCTATTATAGCCGAAACGTCGCGATCAGGCGCTCCAACGTCCTTGTTATTGGGATGGAACACCACATCACGGGCGAAGGAGAGCATGGTGCGCCCTATGGCGGTTTCATCAATATCCGTGACTGCTCCTTTGTAACTGTTAAGAACACTATCCTGACCGGACACCTTACATACCGTACCATTGGCTCGGCAGGGGAACCCGTCTCCATGGGCACGTACGACATTTTAGTCAGCCGTGCCCTTAATGTGTCATTCGTGACCTGCAGCCAGACAAATGACATAAATGACCGCAGATATTGGGGAATCCTGGGTTCTAACTACTGCAAGAATCTTCTGTACGACAATTGTAACTTTTCCCGGTTCGATGCCCACAAGGGGGTTGCCAATGCCACTATCCGCAACTCGACCTTGGGACACATGGGAATCAATGCCATTGGCAGCGGGACCTTAATCGTGGAGAACACCACCATCCGCGGAAGGAACCTCATCAAACTACGGTCCGACTATGGCAGTACATGGCAGGGAGAATTCATTATCCGCAACTGCATTTTCGTGCCCGCTGGCGGCAAAGCAATCAGCGCCACCCTGATAGGCGGATCTTATTCCGGTCAGCGTGATTTCGGCTACACATGTTATATGCCGGAACGGATCACCATTGAAAATCTTCATATCGACGACTCCAATCATCCAGAGGATTACCAGGGTCCTGCTATTTTCTCAAACTTCAATCCACAAATGACTGACGATTCCTACCAGGAGAAGTTTCCCTATGTCAGAACCAGGGAAGTCATTCTCAGGAATGTGACCACTGCCAGCGGCAAAGCCTTGAGAATCAGCGAGAATCCGTTCATGTTCAAGGATGTGAAGATATACATCTATAAATGAGCGATGCATGGGAGCTGCTTCTGGGCTATGCAGTGGCAGTTAAGTATGAAAGACTATGTCCATTGAAATATATTCGTAGAACAAATCACTAAAGCGGACGCCAGGATCGATAGTGCCCAAAGGAAGTGGGATAGCGGGCGCCGCTTAGTTCCACCGTTAGGTGGCTATAACGTACGATTTGAGAAACTAATATTAATACTGTGGAAAGACAGCAACACTAAAATGATAGGATTATTTATTATGCTGGCCGAATAACCTGAACATCTTCCAACTACCATCATCTTGTTTCTTGAATACAGTCATTCCTCTCATATCAAAATGAATAGTATCCTGTTTGTCATTTGTAATCCATTTCTGCTTAAACGTTCCGGTTTCGATCGCATAATCATTATCTACAACTAAATCAATACTTTTAAATTCAATTCCTTCTATTGAATACGTATCGAAAACATCTTGAAATAATTCCCTACATTCTTGTTTTGTAGCTGACATTCCAAAGTCGAACATGTTAATAGCACCTTCATCGTAAAAAAACAGGGAAGAGTCAACATCTTCATTCTCCCAGGCTTCATACATTAGTTTATTGGATTTTGCAATTGCCTCTTTTACTTCCGTTTTATATTCCTCTGTTGCAAGGTCAGTTTGTACCGTTTGCTGGCAGGATATGAAAAAGAATAGAAGGGTCAAGAACAGGGGTGTTTTTTTCATGATAATGAGTTTTAAGTAATTAGTATTGAAAATATTAAATCAGAATAAATTTACGATAGAAAGCTTTGAAAGTCAATACTATTTTCAGATCGAAGTTGGAAGCCCAATTATGCCACCTAACAAATCGTTAGTTTACGATACTAAAGGAAAAGAAACAAAATGAATCTATTTCTCGTGATATTTGCTCTGATAAAAAGCTCCATCTGCTGCACTAACTTTGCTAACAAATTAGGAAGAACCTATTAGTGATATTAAGCACAGCAGATCATTGAGTTAAAGCCAGAGAGTATTTAGGGTAGAACCCATTATCACGATTTTAGCCACTCAATACGGAGCATAAAACAAAATGTTTATGCAAGTATATGGAATTGATTTATCAAAGGAAAAGTTTGACGTAAACTTTATTGATGCAAATGGGAAAGAAGAAAGCCTGAAAGTGAAAAACTCTTTAGCCTCCATATCAAGGTTCTTATCTTCTGTCACTGAGGATGGTTTCTTATGTGCTGAGCATACCGGAGCCTATGGGGATCTGTTGGTGTATCTATGCAATCAGATGAATGTTTCCATCGCTCTGATTCCCGGGTATACCATCAAACATAGCCTGGGCTTGGTAAAGGGCAAGTCTGATCCCTTGGACTCAAAGCGTATCCGGGAATATGGGGAGCGATTTACAGATAAACTGGAATACGCAGAATATCCCGAAGAGAATATCGTAGAGCTGAAACAACTCTACACACTTCGGTATCAGCTAGTAAGGCAAAGAAAATCTTTGCGTACTATTGACAAAGGAAGAGGAGTCCTTCCTATGCAAAACATCAAGGTTTACAATCATTTAAACAATGTCATGGTTAAATTGGATGAAGAAATAGCTGCCATAGAGGACGAGATTGAGGCGTTGATCTTGTCTGATCAGGAGATGAGGGAGAGCTTTGAATTGGCCACTGGTGTCATTGGAATAGGCCCGGTCATTGCTACAAACTTGATCATCAAGACCGGCAACTTCAAGGCTATAGATACGTACCGAAGGGCGGCTTCCTATGCCGGAGTATGCCCTTTTCCCAAAACTTCAGGGAAGATGATAGGGAAATCCAAAACAAGCCCCTTTGCGGATAAAGAACTCAAGACTTTGCTGTACATGGGAGCAAAAGCAGCTGTCAAGCACAACAAGGAATTTAAGCTCTATTTTCAGAAAAAGGAACTTGAAGGCAAGCCATACTTCCTGATAATGAATAATGTCTCAAATAAACTTCTCAGGACTGTATACAGCGTTGTGAAGAATAAAACACCATATGAGAAGGATCATATTTGCCTTGATCCCAGAGAAAGAGATACTAATAGCTCCGAAAAAAAGGTGGCCTAAAATTTGGATTCTAATAGAGTATATCACTAAAGCCGACCGTAACGCGTGTCACGCCCTTTGCAGAAAAGGCAAAGTCCGCGCCACGCTACGGCGGCTTAGTTCCACCGTTATGCAATTCATAGAGGCAGGCAGTCTTAGAAATCATGTCCGCGAAAGTCAAATGATTTTATTGCCTATCTTTGTATAGAGATTATAACATGAATTCTAACATCATCATATCCAGGATTAAAGAATCAATCCAAAGCAAGGATCCAAAGGCAGAGGCATTTTTGTTTGGATCTAGAGCCCGCGGTGAAGAAAGGCCTGATTCTGATTGGGATATTTTAATCTTGGTTGAATCCGAAAAGGTCACTAACGAGATTGAAGATAAGTTCCGCGATGAGCTCTATGACATTGAGTTAGATACGGGACAGATTATTTCAACATTCATTTACCCAAAGAATCTGTGGAATTCTAGTCTTAAATTCTCACCACTCTATTATAATGTTGAACTGGATGGAATTCGTCTATGACAATTGAAAATCGTCAAGATTACATAATTTACAGACTGCAGAAAGCCGATGAATCATTTGCCGATGCAAAATTATTAGCTAAGAACGGGCGGTGGAATTCTGTAGTGAACAGACTCTATTACGCCAGTTTTTACGCAGTCATCTCCCTACTTCTTTCGAAAGACATCCAAACTACCACCCACGATGGGTGTCGAACTCAGTTCGGTTTGAACTTTATCAAAACCGGCATCATTGATAAGAGGTATGGTAAGCACTTCTCCAAATTGTTTGACCTTCGGCAAAAAGGGGACTATGGTGATCTTTTCGACTATGATAAAGTAACTGTTGAGCCTCTGATTGTTTTAACGGAAGAATTCATTCAAGAGATCAAGCGTCATATAAAGCATTGATTAACAGGCTAAATCAAAACTACTTACAGTTTGTAGTGTCGGTAACGAATGCATAACAAATCACTAAAGCGGACACCTGGATCGCCTATAGAAAAAGGGATCGGGGTAGCAGGCGCCGCTTAGTTCCACCGTTCTGTGCCTCTTAATAACATCCGCAGGAATTGAAGGGTCTTTGAATTTATAATTATGACAAGATGAAAAACATCAAATCTATAGTAGGTCTTTGGAATGGGTTTTATAACTACGATTCTGAAGAGTTCAGTGGTGTGTCAATTCGATTTTCAATGAGCTTAAATCTCAAGAAAGGAGAGATCACTGGAAAATGTTATGATTCAGTTGATGACGGAGGGTTTGCAGAGGCCGCAAGGATAAGAGGATTCATTGAGGATAATAAAATAAGCCTTATTAAGCAATATCCACACCTGATCTATATTGATGAAGCAGGTGAATATATAAGGGATAAATCTCAGAAACACCCCGAGATTCATTACTTGGGAGAAATAGCAGATGGGATGGTCAAAGGCACATGGGAAACGAATCTTCATTCCATTAATCGCGGAGATGAGGTAGCGGTGGATCAGATCACTGGAAAATGGGAAATGAAAAAAGAAAATTGGTTGTTCTTTGCCTAAGGAAAGCAATACGCCTCATCATTGACTGCCAAATCGTACATATCCAGTCGTGAAAAGCAAGATGTCCGTTGGTCAGAACGAAACAATGCAGGTACAATTTCAAAACTTGATGGATTAAGAAATCATCACGACACAGAACAAATCACTAAAGCCGACCGTAACGCGTGTCACGCCCTTTGCTGAAAATGCAAAGCCCGCGCCACGCTACGGCGGCTTAGTTCCACCGTTATACGACTGAAATATAATAGCATATTAAATCAGCACATAAATCTAAACCCATGAAATCAAAGATTATAGCCATTGCCTTAATCTCCCTTCCTATCGCAGTACACGCACCAAGAGAATTAGCAATTTGAACCGCCACGGTTCCTATTGCTCCTGAAGCTCCATATATAAGCACCTTTTGTCCACTCTGAATATTCATTTTTTTCATATAATGCATTGCCAACATTCCTCCATAAGACACTGAAGCAGCTTCCTCGTGGCTCATATTGCTCGGTTTAATTGCCAGGCAACCAATTTTCGATTCTTTTTCGGTCATGCATTTATACTCAGCATATCCACCAAAGCTATAACCGGTCATTCCATATACCAGGTCTCCTGTTTTAAATTTCTTTATGTCCTTGCCCGGGGATTCTATTTCTCCTGAAAGCACCAGTCCAAGAATCGGGTTTTTCGGTTTTGTGAAGCCA
>Ga0255419_10289_pt1 | contig 11106 bp, 13 predicted proteins | sample ANMaggSeSYBR02J3_FD_182658 | JGI IMG/M metagenome (GOLD analysis project Ga0255419, IMG submission 182658) | Sediment cell enrichment communities from methane seep in Santa Monica Basin, California, United Staets - ANME aggregate JGI... | ecosystem: Environmental > Aquatic > Marine > Cold seeps >...
TTTTTATAGGCAAATTATTTCCTTTTGAATGTTCACATCCATTGCATGCCATCCCGTACGTTTTCATAACCTCTTGAATTTTTTGGCATTAAATTTATTTTCGGCTTTTGGTATGACACTTGCTTTTACATCTCTACAAATCTTCAAAAAGGAAGATCGGTGAAAAATTATGAACCCAATGATATTAAAAATTGTTTCATTACCAATTAATTGCACGAGAAACAATATTGAGGGCAGCTTAAAACCCCAAAAAGGCTCGGGGAATTTTTTTTCCTCTATTAAGGAATCACTGAACCAGTCACAAAAAAAGCCCTTTCATGGGTCCACTAAGGTTGTTCAAGAGGGAAAGGCCTTCGAAAAAAGATACAAATTCTATATTGAATCTCTTAGAAAAAGGCTTTTAGCCGAGGGAAAACCATTAAATGAAATCTCTCTTAACACTAACGACCTTTTCGTATTAAAAAACTTCCTTTCCCAGTGTGGTTTTTCCCGGGAAAGCGTGGAAGGTCTATTCCAGGAACTGGCAGAGGACAATCCCAAGGGAGAGATTGATCTATCGCAATTTTTCAATAAAGTGGCGGAACTTGAACATACTGAGGAAAAGTCGGATCAACCTGTTTATTTGGATATCTCGGCTATTCCTTATATTGAATCGTTATTGAGAGATTTTGGCCTGTCACCAAAAGAACTGGATCATGCCTTTAGCTCTGCAAGGCTTAAAGGCGGGAGATTGGACCTGAAAAAGATTGTCATAGAGTTAAAGAAGATCAGCAATCAAATAAAGCAAAAAGATCCCGAAAAAACTCATGTAACTGTTGATCGAGATATTTTCCTCAAGTTCTTAGAAAAACTTGAAGGGCCGGGGTTTCGAATACCTGAAAACCAGACAAGTGACCGGATTTCACTCAAAGACCTGATTACGGCACTGGAACAAATAACAGGGGGCGAGGTTGAAGGAGGTCAGTTACCGGGAGATGTAAAAACTGCCATTGACCAGATAGTGGAAAAGGTGGCTGTCCCCGCAGAAAAAGAAGGGCCTGCTTCTTCCCTGTTATCTTTTTCTAAACTCAAATTAAATGCTCTATATTCGGGTGAAAAAACAAGTGGAAAAGATAAGACCGCAGAAAAAACAAATTTTATGTCAATTCTCGACAAGAAAGATAATACGGTAGAGAAAGAGGATCTACTAATCCTTCTGAAAAAGAATTCTGCGATGAATGCCGAAAATAGACAGGAAAAGGCAAAAGGACCTTCTCTTTTAAAAAACGCCAGATTATTCTCCGCCTCAGATGTTCCTTCAGATATTGTAAGCTCTACCTCCTCAGGTATAATTAATAACGCCAAACACCAGCCGGAAATTTCCAGAGACTTATTACCTGTTCATTTGATCAATCAGGTGGGAAGACAGGTATCTAGGTCGATCCTGAGAGGTGAGAGGGTCATCAAATTGCAATTACACCCCCCGGAGTTAGGGGGGATGAAGGTCGATGTGGATATTAAGGACAACATCCTAAAGCTCGGAGTGATAATTGAGAATAGTTCGGTAAAAGAACTCTTGCTGTCAAATGCCCACGAGCTAAGACAGGCACTGGTGGAACAGGGGGTAAAACTTGAAAAATTGGACATTCAAATCAGTTACAATTCCGGACAGACCCTAACTAATCCAAAGGAATCATCAAAGCAGAACCAGAGGTGGGGCAAGAGGACAAACTCGATTTCATTAATTGGAGAAAATGGTTCGGAACAACCACAAATCATGCAGCGGATTATGTTAACAGGCGATCGTTTATTGGATTTAATGGCATAGGGTTAGGACACTGACCGGAAGTCAGGACCCTGATCCTATGAACACCTACTGCTGAGGAAAGGAGTAAAGCTATGGATATAACAACAATTGGATCGAGTTATCAAGAGACATCTACTTCTGACACTATCAAAAAAGAACTGGGAAGGGAAGATTTTTTGACATTACTTGTAGCCCAACTGAAACATCAAGATCCTTTAAACCCGCTTGAAAGCACGGAATTTACATCTCAATTAGCCCAATACAGCAGCCTGGAGCAGCTTTTTAATGCCAACGAGAATCTCGAGTTGATAAGTTCCGGTCAAGAAGAAGCCTCCAAGTTGCAGGTCCTCGGTTTTATCGGAAAAGAGGTTGTGGCGGAAGGCGCAAACCTGTTATTGGAACAGGACGAAACTTCCATGGGAAGCTTTACACTGGATGAGGTGGCTGACTGCAATGTCCTTATAACAGACGCAAATGGAAATTACGTCAGGGAAATGTCGCTTGGTTACCTGGAACCGGGCTCCCATGACTTTGAATGGGATGGCCGCGATCATTCAGGAAATATACAGGAGACCGGCATCTATAGATTTGAGGTCACTGCCTTGACTGAGGACGGGGAGACCCTTTCTGTAAAGCAACTGATCACAGGTAAAATAACCGGGGTGGACTTGGAGGGGGATTCGCCCATTCTCTATGTGGGTGGAATTCCCATAAGCCTATCACAGGTCGTAGATATCAGTTTCCCTGAATCCGACTAAGGCAAAATAAACGAATCAAACTAAGCTCACAATCAAAATCAAACACAGGAGGACAAAAAATTGGCACTATCAAGCGCACTTTTTTCAGGAATCAGCGGTCTTGGCACCCTTGGAAATGCCATGCAAATCATCGGTGATAATATTTCCAACGTAAACACTGTCGGCTTTAAGAGCAGCCAGTTTACCTTTCAGGATCTCCTGAGCCAGTCTGTTGCAACCCTGGCAGGGACATCACAGATAGGAAGGGGAACCGCTCTTGGGGATATTTACGCCTCTTTCGAGCAGGGCTCCTTTGAAACCACCGGCAACACCACTGATCTGGCCATTGGTGGTGAAGGGTTTTTTGTCTTAAGGGAAGATGCTGGTGACGGTCTTTATTACTCAAGAGCCGGCAATTTCCGCTTTGACAAAGATGGCTACCTGACAAATCCCGAAGGATACATCGCTCAAGGATGGGAACTGGATTCAGGTGGGGATGATGTGGGTTCCGTAACCGATATTTCCATGAGTTCTTTCACCTCGCCTCCTCAAGAGTCCGAAAAAATTCAGGTCATCGTCAATCTCAATTCAGAGGGTGATGATAATACATCAGGAGCGGATGACTCCCTGTCGACCGCATGGGACGGAACAGTTGCCACGCCCCTTGCTGACAACGCGTATGAATATCAGACCACATTGAAAGTTTATGATTCTCTTGGAAGTACTCATGATGTTTCCATCTATTTTGACAAGGCCGATACTGATTCAGCTTATGAGTTTGTAGTCACCTGCAATCCCAATGAAGATCAAAGGGCCGGTGCCTCCGGCAATACATGGGCCGGGTTACTGGGAAGAGGGGTCGTCCATTTTACCCCCGGTTCCGGAGTTATAGGCAACGTAGACGTGTGGCAAATAAACCCCGCTACCGGAGCTTCGGTAGCTCAGGATGAAGCCACTGATCTGACGGACGGTTTTTTCACTCTCGCCCCGGACTTTATTACAGGAAGTCCTATGAATATCGAACTGGATTTTGGTTCACGCTATGATGGTACCAGTTGGGTAAATACTTCTTTGTCCACTACACAGTTTGCAAGGTCGTCGACTACCACTTTTCAATCAAGCGATGGCTATGGCGCAGGTGATCTTCAGGATATAAATGTGGATGTGGACGGCGTCATAACAGGGTCATACTCCAATGGACAGCTCATACCCCTCTACCGGGTTGCCTTAGCCAAGTTCCAGAACAACCTTGGACTGTTGAAAGAGGGGGGGAACATGTACAAGGAAACAAGGACAAGCGGTGCCGCCACCACTAACAGACCGGGGACCAATGGTCTCGGAAGCTTAGCTCCAAACTCTCTTGAGCAATCAAATGTAGATATTGCCAATGAGTTTGTCAAGATGATCACCACGCAAAGGGGGTTCCAGGCCAATTCCAAGGTTATTACGGTAACAGATCAGATGCTGTCAGAACTTATCAATTTGAAGAGGTAGTAAAGGCGAGGCAGGTGTCAAGATCCTGACACTTGCCTCGTTCCTTGACGTAGCATCTCACGTGAGGCCTCAATAATTTCATGAGATACCTCCATATCTTCCCGTAATACCGCAATTTTATCACTCCTAAGAACATGAAACCCTGCCAAAAGGATAATCTTCCAAAAAGCCGCGCGCATTATTACTCTGCCGATGAAGGGCTATCCCTTTTCCCGCCATTTGAAGTTAATTCAACCGGTTCCACCACCCCCACCCTACCTCCATGCAGGATTTAACCACTTTTTATGAGCCCACAAAGATAAATGGCACAAAGATTGCTGTATATAATTTCAAATTTTTCAATCCGCAGATGCATAACTTGACAGTATATGAATTTCCTCTTTTTGGAGCGGCGTAGCTGCATTCCATAAATTTTGCGGAGCAATTTTATATATTAAGGAGACATTATGGATATTGCCACTGTATTAGGCGTCATATCTGCATTTGGCCTTGTACTAGTCGCTATTTTCATGGGTGGTGGACTTGGGCTTTTTATAAATATCCCTGCATTGATGATAGTCGTTGGCGGCACCCTTGGAACCACGATGATTAATTATCCTTTAAAGGATATGTTTGGTGTTTTAAATGTTGTTAAAAAGGCACTTCTTACAAAAAACATATCCACTAACGAACTCGTTAAAACATTTTTAGTTTTTGCCGGTAAGTCCCGCAAAGAAGGCATTCTATCTTTGGAAGGGGATATTAGGGAAGTGAGCGATGAATTCTTACAAAAAGGAGTTCAGCTCTCTATCGATGGATTGGAACCCCAGGAGATCAGTAATCTCTTAGAAACAGAACTTGATTTTATCAGAACCAGACACCAGTTAGGGGCGGAGATCTTCACCACCATGGGAACATTTGCTCCTGCCCTCGGCATGATCGGAACTCTTATAGGATTGGTCCAGATGCTCCAGAGCATGGAAGATCCCAGCTCAATAGGACCGGCCATGGCTGTGGCCTTGCTTACAACCTTTTACGGCTCCATCATGGCCAATATAATTTGCATGCCCATAGCGGGAAAGCTTAAGACCCGGAGCAAGGAGGAAACGTTGACAAAAGAGATGACGATTCAGGGAGTGATATCCCTTTCCAATGGCGATAATCCCAGGATACTTGAACAAAAACTCCATGCCTTTGTTCCCCCCAATCAAAGGGAGTCTTCTTAATGGGCAGAAAAAACCGAAAAATGGAGGATGAACCCGGAGCAAACATAGGGGCGGTTATGACTGTTTCTCTCTTCCTCATACTCCTGACCTTTTTTATTTTACTCAATTCCATTGCGGTAATAGACGATAGAAGAATGCGCCTGAGCTTAGGTTCAATCTTAGGCGCCTTTGGTAGTCTCACCGGCGGATTCTCAGCTTCAAAATCTGGAGAACTCGCTGTGCCGCCTTCTGCCCCCATGATCGAAAAAGCATTAGACCTTTCTAAACTATTAATTAACATGAACAAGGTTACAGAGGGCGAAATTACTTTCCAATTAATTGATGACAAAGAAATAATCACCATAAATGAGAAAGTCCTCTTTGATGAGGATAAATCAAAGCTCAAAACGTCTTCATACCCTTTGTTAGACAACATATGCGATTTCATAAAAAAAGGGGATTATCCGGTAAGAATAGCCGGGCATACGGACAACAGGCCGGCAGAAGAAAAGGGATATAAGTCCAACTGGAAGCTGTCGACACTGATGCCTATGGAGGTTTTCAGGTATTTCGAGTCAGTGGGCCAAATCAATCCTGATAGACTTGAGGCATATGGATGCGGCAGCCATAGACCAATCGTCTCCAATGATACAAGGCAGTCAAGGGGTCAAAACAGAAGGGTAGAGATTATTTTGCATCTTAATGCCCCTCCCTACATTAAGAGGATTTACAGAAAGAAGCCATCAGGCACCTTTACATATAAGAAGTTTGGCTTCAGGATTTTTTGAAAAATGGCCAAGAGGATAAAAAACCTTTCAGCCGGTCAAGAACCGGATCCCAACGCATGGCTGATAACATTTGGAGATCTTGTTATGCTTCTCCTCACTTTTTTTGTATTGCTTCTTACCATGTCATCGATGGACACAAAGAAACTAAAAGAAACGTTTTCGCATTTTATGGGGGCCCCTGGTGTGCTTGAATTGGCTGGTTCGAGAGAAATTAGGGATTTACATTCCTTTATAACAAAGTATCGAAGTGCCGACGGCCAATTGGTGCTTGATCAGGATCTTATGAAGAGGCTGCTCACACCTTCCAATAAATCAGGTAAAAATACGGGGGAGAAGATAAAGGACTATTATAAAAAGATAGATATGGCAGATGATGAGAGGGGAATTGTATTTTCCTTTCAAGGAGATATCCTTTTTGCTCCCGGAGGGGCGACCCTCAACAAAGAGGTGCTCCCATTTCTCGACTCAATCGCCAAGACCATAGAATCCTGCCCCAATGAAATTATCATTATGGGTCATACGGATAACATCCCGATTCGAAGCAGGTTACATGGATCAAACTGGGAGCTTTCATTATACAGAGCGCATTCTGTTCTTGCATACTTTTTAGATAAAAAGGGGCTGCCACCATCACGCTTTTCCGTCGGAGGATATGGCGCGTACAGACCCCTGCATACAAACGATACTCCGAAAAACAGGGCCCTTAACAGAAGAGTTGATATAATCTTTAGACATTTATAAGGAGATACAAATGGCAGAAGGAAAAGAGCCTGAAGGGGAAGCGCAGCCTAAAAGGTCCTCTCTTAAATTTATAATCATAGGAGTTTTGGTGATCGTTCTTGGCGCCGGTGGCTTTTTGGGATGGAACATGTTTTTGAAGGGATCCGAAACCGAGGCACAAGTATCCGAAACTACCCCTAAACCAACAGAACCCGTGGAAACTGTCTCATACCCTCTTGATTCATTTATCGTTAATCTCATGGATAAATCCGGATCAGGCAAAAGATACCTGAAGGTCGGAATGATCCTTGAGATTGGGAATCAGGAACAAGGCATGGTGGTGTCAAAATACAAACCACAAATCAGAGATACTATTCTTCTTCTGCTTTCCAGCAGGTCATTCCGTGAGATTAATACCATGGAGGGAAAGCTTGAATTAAAACGTGCACTACTATCAAGGATCAATAATATTTTGGGTGAGGTAATCGTTACCAGGCTATATTTTACGGAATTTGTGGTGCAATAGGGTAAGATCATGGCAAACGTTTTATCACAGGACGAGGTTGACTCCCTACTTGGTGGAATAGGTAGTGGGAGTGTTGAAACCGAAACAGATATCCCCGAAAACCCCGAGACAGTTGAGGTATACAACTTTGGCACCCAGGCTGGGCCAATAAATATGCCTGCTCTTCAAATGATTAATGAACGATTCGTTGGTTTCTTAAGGAATAGTCTCTCTTCCGTAACAGGATCAGACGTAGATGTAAAGCTGTCCACTAACGAATCAGTGAACTTTAATGACTTCTGCCGTTCCCTTCCCCTTCCGGCAAGCCTGAATATTTTCAAGATCGAACCTTTAAGGGGATCTGCCATGCTCGTTCTGGAAGGCTCTCTTGTATTTTCCTTTGTTGAGACCTTCTTTGGGGGAAAAGGCCTGGGCCATGTGAAACTTGAAGGAAGAGCATTTACGGCAATTGAATCAAAAATCATAGAGAAGATATCCAAAATTATCTTAAGCGATTTGCAACGAGCATGGTCAGACTTTCATGAGGTAAATGTGGTCTATTCACACTCGGAGATAGACCCTCAATTTGCATCGATTGTCCAACCTGCCGACATGGTTATTGCAATCAAATTTGCGGTAACGCTCACAAATGAATCGGGATCAATCACTTTCTGCATACCCTTTTCCACCATTGAACCGATAAGAGATAAGCTTAAACAAAAGTTTCGAGATGATAAAGTAGATGTTGATAATGCTTGGCGGACATATATTGGGAAAAAAATAGGGGAAACGACGGTAAACTTAAATTGTATCCTTGGAACTTCTAAAATAAGCGCCAGAGAGTTGCTGCACATGAAAGTTAATGACGTCATACTACTGGATCATAAAATTGCCGGTTCAATGCTTGTTAAAGTTGAAGGCATTCCGAAATTTAGAGGTTATCCGGGCTCCCATAATAACAACAAGGCAATAAGAATAACTGAAAGATTCCATAAGGAGTAAACAATGAACGAGAATGTAGATTTGGAGGGTAATGGTCAGGTAGAGCCTTCGAATGAAACCGGATCAGGCCAAAAGGCAGAATATGATATTGATTTAATCCTTGATATCCAGCTTGACGTATCGGTTGAATTGGGAAAGGTCAAGATGCTCGTAAATGATCTGCTCCAATTGGGGCAGGGGTCAATAGTAGACCTGGAAAAACCTGCTGGTGAACCTCTCGATATATATGTAAACGCTAAATTGGTTGCAAGGGGTGAAGTTGTGGTTGTAGATGAAAAATACGGCATAAGAGTTATTGATGTTGTCAGCCCCGCTGAAAGGGTTGAATCTTTGGCCTAAATGCCGGTTTAACTTCCTAAACCGGTAAGGGGCCAACATATTTTTATCACTATAGGCACTTAAAATGAATGAGATATTTGAGTTAAACATGATCACCACAGGGATTAAGACAGCCGCCATGCTTTTTATCGTTCTTGCTCTCCTGGTCCTCTTTCTCTACCTTATGAAGAGGTTCTTATTCCTCAGAAGGGAGACAAAGGGAGATTTAGCTATCAAAGTCATCTCTTCGCTCCATCTGTCGGCAAAAGAGAGGATTCAAGTTATAGAAATTTCCGGTCAAAGGATTGTACTGGGCATTGCACCGGGCAACATTAGTTATTTAACCGAACTTAGCGACTCAAGTGGGAAAGTAGGGCCATAAATGCAACTGAATAGAACCATAAGAATTTTCACCTTTTTCCTGGTGATTCTCATTTTCTTTACACATAATGCCTTGGCCGGTGATTTTATTCTTCCATCATTAAACATAGGCATAGAAAAGGGAGGTGATCCCGGAGACGTTTCCGTTTTACTCCAGATTATCTTTTTTTTAACCATTCTAACCCTTGCACCGGCAATTCTAATACTTATGACATGCTTCACCAGATTGGTTGTAGTCTTTTCCTTTTTGCGGCAGGCCCTGGGCACTCAGCAGACACCCTCCAACCAGATCATTGCCGGACTCGCTTTATTCCTGACCTTCTTCATTATGATGCCTGTCTGGCAACAAATTAACGATAATGCACTGCAACCATACCTCAATGAGGAAACTTCTCAGGAAGTTGCACTGAAGGCGGCTATACAGCCTATACGGCAGTTTATGTTCAAACAGACACGGGAAAAAGACCTGGCTCTGTTTGTGAATATGGCTAAGATAAAAAGGCCAAAAAATCATGAGGATATTCCTACGTCGATTCTCATCCCTGCCTTTGTCATTAGTGAACTAAAAACCGCTTTTATTATTGGATTTGCCTTATTTGTGCCTTTCCTGATTATAGATATGGTCGTGGCAAGTGTTCTACTCAGCATGGGCATGATGATGCTCCCGCCAATAATGATTTCCCTTCCATTCAAACTTATGCTTTTTGTTCTGGTTGATGGCTGGTATCTCATTGTCGGCTCACTTGTAAAGAGTTTTTAAGAAGGATAAGCAATGAGAAGTAAGGAGCATCAATTTGGTACCTGGCAATCAAGATAACAGCCCTTCAAGGGCTCAATGCTTCATTGTTCTGAGTTCGTAAATGTTCCCAGACAAAAAGCAAGCCGAAAAGACTAACTCACAACTTTTGATCGAATTCATAACATAATTTTGGTCAAGGAATACCCGAAGAAACGCTTACCGAGGAAAGATCATGACACCGGAATTTGTTGTCACTTTTGCGCAAGAAGCTATTAAAACAACCATACTTGTATCTATGCCCATGTTAGGCCTTGGGCTCGCTGTAGGTCTTATAGTAAGCATATTTCAGGCTGTTACCCAGATCAATGAGATGACACTGACATTTGTTCCAAAGATATTGATTGTATTACTGGCACTGCTCTTTTTTGCCAACTGGATGATTGAACACTTGGTTGTATTTACCACCAATACTATTGAACAGATACCGTATTATATAAGGTAATGGAAGGTTTTCCAATACAATTCCAGGATCTTAAGCCATTTTTTCCTATATTAATAAGGGTTGGCGTGATTCTATTTACGTTCCCATTTTTTAATTCAAGGGTTATTCCTGTTTTGGCAAAGGCGGGACTTGTTCTTATAATAACCATAATACTTTTTCCGGTTATAGATAGTAAGGGATTTGAATTTCCTAATACATTGTATGGAATTTTTCAAATGATAGCGTCAGAATTCATAATTGGCATAATTTTGGGGATATTGGTTCAAATCCTTTTTGAGGGAGTCAGGATGATGGGTCAAGTTGTAGGCTTTCAAACAGGCTTTGCAATAACCAACATTCTTGATCCACAGAGTGGTATGCAGGTCTCAATTCTCTCAAATATGGCATACCTCTTTGCCATTGTACTTTTTCTTATTTTAAACGGCCACCATATATTACTAAACGCAATAAGGGATAGTTTCCAGATTATAAATGTAGGCTCATTAAGTTTAGACAATCGGATATTCAAAACAATTTTGCAGGCTTCGGGTGATATGTTTGTTATTGCAATAAAGATCGGAGCGCCGGCTATTGCCATTCTTCTATTTGTCCAGGTCTCCTTTGGCCTGGTTACAAAACTCATACCACAGATGAACATTATGATTGTAGCATTTCCCGTGCAGATTGTTATGGGCCTTTTATTCTTTGGTGTGTGCTTAAATATGCTTTTTGTATTTATGGAAAAATATATCGGAGATCTTGCTTCTCTTTTATTTAATACTATGACCCTATTAAAAACATAGCTATACGATGTTAATTTAAGGCATTTTTATGTTTAAATAAAGTTTACGCATCTCAAACTCACAATTTACCGTTCCGGGCGGGTCTAAGAAATGGCTGAAAAGAGCTACGAAGATAAAACTGAAAAAGCTACCCCAAAAAAACGAAAAGAAGCCAGAAAAAAGGGGGAA
>Ga0255419_10027_pt1 | contig 11100 bp, 10 predicted proteins | sample ANMaggSeSYBR02J3_FD_182658 | JGI IMG/M metagenome (GOLD analysis project Ga0255419, IMG submission 182658) | Sediment cell enrichment communities from methane seep in Santa Monica Basin, California, United Staets - ANME aggregate JGI... | ecosystem: Environmental > Aquatic > Marine > Cold seeps >...
TGTGTGACAATGGCTACATTGATCTACCTTATGAATTACAATTTCATCAGGATTATCGACCATCCTTAATGTTGTTCCTGGGTGGCCTTTTTGACCACCTACCTTCTTACCACTCTTTATACGCCTACTTTTTGGTTTGGGTTTTTTAGTTGCATAAGCATCAGTTGAAGGAGGCTTACTACTGTTACTACTGTTTTTGTTGAGTCGTTCCTCTAATGATTTTATGCGTTCTTCAAGTTCGGCAATTCTGGAGGTCAGTTGATTTATTAAAATAATAACTGCTTCAGGTCCAGCTTCATAAATTGTAAGAATTTCTTCACGTTCCATATAAATCCCCTCAGATTAATGGAAAAATTTGGTTGTTTTTTGAATATTAATTTAATATGATGTCAAAGTATATTGATTTTTCGGTATAGGTGTTTTTTTTAAAGTAAACTGTTTATAGGGTGGCTGAATAGTTACCTTTATTTTACTTTACTTAACTTAGAAGTCGAATATTAAAGGTAAGTAAGTGACTTTTTAACTTATTCTGGATAAATGGATCATTACAAGAAAAAGATTAACCGCAGAGATTCGCAGAGGGGCGTTATTTTACTCTGCGTCCCTCCGCGCTCTCTGCGGTTTTTCTAATCGTCCCAGGAAATAATAAAAATTCTCGTAAGTAAAGGTAGGTTCCTCTTCTTCATGAACTGTGTACGTTTATTAGTGAATCAATTTTTCTCCAACTGTTTCCCAAATAGTTTTAGTTTAAAAGGAATATAGATTATATCAAGTGATAGTATGGCACTAAATTGGCATTATTTGTACTTGAAGGAGAAGAGGTCTCCATTTGAAATGGTCGCAATTCGCCTTGTACTTGTAATGACCTTCATTCTAATACTTGCCTTTATCTTATGGTTTCTTGAAAACTATTTTGATCCGGGCGGAATGCTTGACCATAATGATCCAACAGGTGTGTTTAGCTTTATTGATGCCATATATTTCACAATGGTCACGATCACGACAGTGGGCTATGGTGATATCGTGCCAGTCTCACCTCTCGCAAGGATGTTGGATGCTTTTTTTATCACACCCGGGAGGATGTTTGTGTGGCTGATATTCATTGGAACAGCTTATCAATTCGTATACCAGCAATATAGAGAAGAATGGGAGCTAAAGAAGTTGCATAAAAAACTTAACAATCATATTATTATCTGCGGCTATGGCATGACAGGTCAGGCCGTTGTGGACGAACTGCTCAACAAAAAATATGACATAGATCAGTTAGTGGTTATTGACAATAATGAAGAATTCATACGGTATGCAGCAGACAATAATATTACCGCATTACTTGGCAATGCAAGTAAGGAGAACATACTCAAAAAAGCTGCAATAGAAAAAGCACAAACCATAATAATCACAACCGGAAGGGATGATACCAATGTGCTGATAGGTCTTTCAGCAAAGAACCTTAACCCCGACATAACCATTATTTCAAGAGCGAACGAAATAGAGAACAAAAAATTAGTGCGCCAGAGCGGAGCAGACTATATTATCACACCATCCATAACTGGTGGAAGACTGATGGTCCTGGCGATAAAAAATAAACTCTCAACAAAACTCCTTGATGACCTTTTAACATCCAGATACGGCGTTGATGTGAACGAGAGAGAAGTGACAATGGAAGAGATAGGTAAGAAACCAAAAGAGATCCTGAAGATAGTGGTTATAGAGGTAAACAGAGGAGATACGATATACCCGGCTTCAGAACTTGACAATATAACCCTTGAAAATGGGGACTGGCTCGTATTTATCGAAAAAGTGATCTGAAATTTAAATTAATGAAATGTGGAAATAATAGTGGAGAACTGCGTAAATCCGAATATGCACTCCACCCACATAACAACTGCGTTGGAGGACACTCCCCAAATATCAAATTCCAAGCATCATCTTGATGCTCCGTTTTTCCAAAACGTAGTCCGTTACTTATGAGACTTTTTAATTTATTCTGGATTAATGCTCACTTTCCGCAGGTCAAATGAGTATTCGTATTATTTTTCCTGATAGCGTTTTTAAAAATCCGATTATATTTATATTTTATAAGTATGTGTTGTTTATGGACAAAATTGCGGTGTTTTTGATATTAGAGTTATTAGAGTTAATATTTCATGGAAACTATTGGAAAAATCCACATTTCGAGACATTTAAACTTAGGAAATAATTGCAGCACGCCTCATCATAGCGTTTTGCTTTCAAACAATATTTAAGATATCCCGGTTAGATCATTTTTCCGACAGTCTCTCATGAGCATAAAATTGACAGAAACGCTATCAAAAGAAATTATTGAATTTTTGTAGATACCTGCGGAAAGTGAGTTAAATATTCCACTTTTACATTCTGCGAATAATCCCATATTCTCAGACATGAAAAGAATATCTGGATTAATTGAATCAGGAACTCCGATTATTGGTTCGATTCTTGAAAGTTTATACCCTGCTTTAAAAAGATGGTTTGGATATGATTCGAAATTGTAAGCAAGTCCTAATACTGCATTTATAATATCAAGATGATCAAAAGACTGATCCGTGTTCGTCAAAAATCATCACTCCTGGATCTAAATAATGTTGAATATTTGTATATAATCTAAAGACCATATTTCCACAAGCATTTTCTGGCAAATATAACCGACCATATTTTTGCATCAAATCCATGCTGAATTTATCACCTGTATGAACGTCCACTCCGGCAATTCTTAAGAAATCATCAGTCTGATCATGGATAACACCCCATAATTTGAAGGGGTGCGTCGAATTGATAATTTTTTCGGAGAGATGGTGGATATCATAATTTTTAGAGAATTTTATTTCAAATGGGCTTCCATTCACAACTTGGCCACATGCTGATTTTGTTAAAGACATCCTGTTATTTTCAATCTCTTTCATTTTGGTACTATAATCATCTATGATTTTGTCAACAAAACGAATATGTTCTTCGATATCGGTTCCTTTATTCACCGTGATTTTACCATCGAAAAAAACCTCGTCTAAAAATTTGACTTTGTGATCATCTATATTAAGCACCCTTGTAGAGGTTTTAGTTGAAGGATAATTATTCTCTTGTAATAACTTGAATAGATTTTTTGATGGTTTTGTTCCCCTTGACCACAATCTCATGGTCAGTTGGGAAATATCATCTTCCCCTAATTCATCTTCCTCGAATATTTCTTGTTTGAATTTTATTGAGAAACCAACATTGACTAACGTACTTTCAATGTTATCCAGCATTTGATGAGGCATCCATAGACTATCGAGTAAAAGCAAGTTTGTGAATTTATCCATGAATTTATCAATCGTTTCACTGTTCTCCATATTGTACAATTTCCAGAATCTATCAAAAAACGTGTCAATGTATAAAACAAATCGTTGACTGTTCTTGCGCACAATCAGGCCAAATAAGAATTTATCGTCAGTTGGTTTTATCTCTATATGATATCCATCGAATGTTAGTGGTATTTTGTCAATGTTGCAGTTTGATTCAATAATATTAGTTTTTACATTATACTCTGAATATTCTCCATGTTCTTCCAATGATCGGAGATTTGCGTCAATGGTCCTTTCCATTTGCTTATGAAGTTCGCTCCTGGATTTTATCATCTTCTTGACCACCTATTAAACTAAAATAACATTTGAAAGATGAATCTGCTTTATCTTACACCATAATTATGGATTAATCATTAAATAAACTTGCTGGGTTTCCGCAGTAAACAACCAGACTATTTGACCGAATCTTTGCGTCCTTTGCGCTCTTTGCGGTGAATTATTGCAAAAGACTATTCACACGCGGTTGTTTTTCAAACTTTACATTTCCATTTTTAAAACCGCAAAGAGCGCAAAGAAAAATTTAACCTAAAAAGTGCAAAAATGTGAAACTACCCTCCCATCTCACCCATGGAAATACTCACCCTGCGCCCGTTTCTGCACAGGCGATCCACAAGGCTCAGCCCCAGGCACACCCACAGCATCGGCCCGGCACTGCTGGCACAGCCTGAACTGTGGCAGGTACTTCCCAGCCAGTTCGCGTACCTCCTTCAGGTCATCACAGGTCGGCGGCTCAGAGTTCTCAAAATCATATAAAGGTATCAGCGGGATAATATTCATAATAAAAGCCCCGTACTCAGCCCCCCTTTTAGCAATATCCTCAATCTCATCATTATTAATATCAGGCAGCAGCACAGTATTGATCTTGACCACCAAGCCTGCCTCGGCAGCAGCCTTGATCCCCTCCCACTGTTTCTCAAGTAAAAGTTCGGCAGCTTCCAAGCCCTTATAGGTCTTATCGTGATACCGCACCCATTTGTATACCTTAGCAGCAGTTTCGGGATTGACAGCATTCACAGTCACAGTCACACTATTAACACCAACAGCCTTCAACTCATCAATCTTCTCGCTAAGCAGCAACCCGTTGGATGCAATGCATTCGATAAGGTCAGGATACTTATCATGTACCAGGCGCAGGGTCTCAAAGGTAGCATCATTTGCCAGGGCCTCGGCCGGGCCTGCAATACCCACCACCTTCAGGTTATCCATCTCCTTTACGTACTTGTCCACCCGCTCCAGTGCCTCCTTGGGAGTCATGATACTACTGCTCACCCCGGGCCTATGCTCGCATTTATCAATAGAGCGGACACAGTATCCGCACTGGATATTGCATTTGGGTGCCACTGGCAGGTGTATGCGTGCAGTCTTGAAATGCATCTTTTCATTGTAACACGGATGTACACTTGTTAAGTGTGAGGATTTTGAGCCTATATCGCCCCAGCGTTCTTCTTTCATATTTTCAGCCTCTTCGGTTTCTATTGAAATGATTTAACTTAAACCCTCTGGATTATCATCTTGCGCACTTCTTTGGCATCGGCACGGCCTTTGGTCTTCTTCATCACCTGGCCCATCAGGAAATTAACAGCTTCCTGTTTGCCAGACCTGTAGTCCTCCACAGCCTGGGGGTTCTCAGTAATAGCTTCTTCTACCGCCGCAGTCACAAGGTCTCCGCCGGCCTTCAGAAGTCCCTTTTCTGCTACCACCTCATCAGGGGTGCCGCCCTCATCCAGTATCGTGCGGATAACCTCCACACCACTTTGCTCTGTGATCTGATCCCCGGCAAGCAGTTTCACCAGTTGCACCATATTTGCGCTGGCAAATGCATCTATGCCAAGGTCCCTGTAATTGAGTTCACCCTTTAGTACATCAGCAATCCACACAGCAGCCAGTTTAGAGTCAACCTCAGCCGCCACTTGCTCATAGAAATCTGCCACCTTCTTCTCAGAGGTCAGGCTCTTTGCATGGTCATCAGTAATACCATATTGGGACACAAACCTCTCCCGCCTGGCATCAGGCAGTTCAGGCAGGGTCTTAGCAATCCCGGGCGCCCAGTCAGCTACCCTCAACGACACCAGGTCAGCCTCAGGGAAGTAACGGTAATCATGCGCTTCCTCCTTGGTCCTCAAACTCACGGTCACGCCCCTGGCCTCATCAAAGTGCCTGGTCTCCTGCACCACCTTACCGCCCCGCCTCAGCAGGTTCTTCTGCCGCACGATCTCGAACAGCAGCGCCCGCTCCGCACCCTTGTGGCTGCTGATATTCTTAACCTCTGAACGGCTGCCGCCGGACAGTGAGATATTGGCATCCACTCTCATAGAACCTTCAAGTGTGGTATCTACCACATCCAGGTACTCCAGGATGTTGCGCAGCTTATCCAAAAACCGACGCGCCTCTTTCGGGCTCCTGATGTCGGGTTCGGTCACTATCTCAAGCAGTGCCACACCACTGCGGTTGTAGTCGATGAGCGTATACTTTGAGCGCTCGATACTGCCCCCCTCATGCACCAGCCGGCCCGGGTCCTCTTCCATATGGGCCCGGTTGATACGGATACGGACCTCACCGTCCTCGCCCTCGATATTGATGTAGCCGCTTGAAGCTATCGGGTAATCGTACTGGGTGATCTGGAACCCCTTTGGCAGGTCAGGATAGTAGTAGTTCTTCCTGTAGAACTGGGTATGCTCCTCGATGGAACAGCCCAGTGCCAGCCCCACCTTAATGGAATATTCCACAGCCTTACGGTTTATCACTGGCAGCGACCCTGGCAGTCCCAGGCATACGGGACAGGTATGGGTGTTAGGCTCGTCATCGTGGTAGTCCAGTGGGCAGCCGCAGAATATCTTAGTATTGAGCTTGTTCAACTGCACATGTATCTCAAGCCCTATCATCACACCGACCTCATCCAGGTATGGACGCAATTTCAAACTCTCCTCCCGCATCTATACCACCTCCAGCGCTTTTGTGTGGAAATTAGTGTTCTGCTCAAAAGTGTATGCCGTACGGATAATGGTCTCTTCATCAAAATGCTTCCCCATTATCTGCAACCCAATGGGCAGCCCGTTCGAGAAACCGCATGGCAGTGAAACTGACGGGACGCCCGAGAGGTTCACAGGCACAGTGTTCACGTCTGCCATATAAAGGGTTAAGGGGTCGCTGATCTTCTCGCCCAGTTTAAATGCAGGTGTGGGCATAGTAGGTGCGATAAGTACATCCGTACTTTTCAGCGCCCGCTCGAAGTCCTGCTTGATAAGTGTCCTGACCTTCAGGGCCTTCAGGTAATACTTGTCCATATACCCTGCCGACAGCGCATATGTACCCAGGAGTATGCGCCGTTTCACTTCCTCGCCAAACCCTTGTGCCCGTATCGCGCTGTATGTAGTATGCCAGTCGTGGTCTTTTTCCAGGCGCAGCCCATAGCGCATACCGTCGAACCGGGCCAGGTTTGAAGATGCCTCGCTCATGGCAATGACATAATAAGCAGCCAGTGCATACTTTGTGTGCGGCATCTCCACTTCCTGCCACGATGCTCCCAGGTCTTCCAGCCTGTGCACGCCGTCCCAGACCGACTTTTCCACGGCCTGGTCTATACCCTCGCCAAAGTATTCCTTTGGTACGCCAATGGTAAGTCCCTTCACATCGTCAACCAGTGCTTTTGTATACTCCTTCTCGCCAGGTACGGACGTGGAATCCCGCGGGTCATGTCCGGCGATCACATTGAATAGTAGTGTCATATCTGCCACATTGGAAGCAATGGGTCCTATCTGCTCCAGGCTGTTGGCATATGAGATCAAGCCATACCTGGATATCACGCCATAAGTGGGTTTTAGCCCCACCACGCCGCAAAATGATGCCGGGCACCTGACAGACCCGCCCGTATCAGAACCAAGGGCCAGCGGCACTTCACCTGCTGCAACAGTGGCCGCACTGCCACCTGATGACCCGCCGGGCACCGTTTCTGTGTTCCAGGGATTAAGTGTAGGGCCGTAATGACTGGTCTCTGTGGATGTCCCCATGGCGAATTCGTCCATATTCACCTTGCCAACGATAACAGCCCCCGCTTCTTTCAGGCGCTCAATTACATGGGCATCATAGGGGGGTATATAGCCACCCAGAATCCTGGATGCGCATGTGGTCTGGATACCTTTTGTAGATATATTATCTTTAATAGCAATTGGTACGCCTGCCAGCGGGCCGGTATGTCCCTCGTTCTCCCGAGCAGTCTTGAGTGCTGATTCTTTAGCAATTGTGATAAAAGTGTTAAAATTATTGGGGCCAATCCTTTCAAGGCAACTGGATACTACTTCCTCGGCAGACGAATTACTGATCTCCTCCAGAATCTCTGATATAGTGATCATTCCCTTACCTCAGATTATCCTTGGGGCCTTGAAGTAGCCGTCCTGTGTTTTGGGTGCATTGCCGATGGCTTCATCCTGGCTGAGGCAATCAGTGACCTCGTCATCCCTGAACACATTGTTCATTTCCAGCACATGGTACGTGGGCTCAACTTCTTTTGTGTCCACTTCGTCCAGCTGCCCGAAATAATCAAGTACAGAGTTCAACTGGTCCGTATATCCCTCAAGCTGCTCCTCTTCCATTTTCAACCTGGCAAGCCAGCCAATATGTTCCACGTCCTTGGTTGTTATCATAATGTTACATCCAGTTTTATCCTGTTTTTCCCTGCAACCGAATAAAGATATTTTCTTATATAGCCTTTGTCTTGCTTTTTAAACCCTGCCTGCCTGGCAAGTCTGCCAAGGGCTGCCCATACCCCGCTGCCATACTGCATGGCCTTCTTGTCCCGCCATGCGATCTTTGCCGGTAATACACTTTCTGCAGCCCTGCGCAGGATGTATTTGCCGACAAGTTCGCCATCAAACTCCCTGACCTTTAATGCAGCCGGAATAGAAAGGGCCAGTTCAACAACATCAGGGTCAAGAAACGGGGCTGCCAGTTTTATTCCCGCTGCATCTGCCACGGTATTGTCCCGCAGGATATCCCTCCGGGGCAGCCGTGATACGTCTGCGACAATGGCTTCATGCAGGGCATCCGTGCTCTTTTTAATAATCTCCTTATACCTGTGATACCCTCCGAACAGTTCGTCAGCCCCCTGCCCGGTCAACAGCATGTTGATTTTTCTGCTCTTTGCCTCTGTGCTTGCAATATACAGTGGCACACCCAGTGAGATAGCCATGGGATCTGCGGTCTCCAGGGCTTCGATAACACAGGGAATCGTTGACTCAACATCATCAAGGTCGATTATCTTAAGAATAAGATTGTTCTCCAAACCCAATAATTGTGCAGCAGTGGATGCCCATTTCACATCATTTGAGCCTGAAAAGCCAACTGTAATAAGTGTTATATCAGGTACATGCCTGGCAGCTAGTGCAGTTATCAGTGAACTGTCCACTCCTCCTGAAAATAATACGGCACAATTAGGTGCAAGGTATTTTTTTACGCTCTTTGATAAGGTGGTGGTGATCATCTCACATGCTGCAGTCTCATCTTTGCTATCGTCTTTGGTAATGTCTGACATTGGATGCATTGGAACCTTCTATGTCATGAGTAATAAAATATGTTTTTACAGGATATGATCTGACCATTTTGAACTTTGAATCAATCTATGACCCGATAAAAACCTTTATCACACACACCCCACATAAATCCTCTCAGCAACCATGAACAAAAAACTCTACGTTCCCCACCCCGGACACTTCGACGGCCTCCAGCAAATGCTGGAAAGCTCAAAGGATATCTATTCCATCTATATGGCAGGCTCGCCTGACTACATAGGCACGGGCAGGGTTAACCTGGGACATGCCGGACTGGAAGAAGTCGCCAGGCATACCGAATACTGCCACAGTAACAATGTAAAGATCGAGATGGTATTGAACAGTTCATGCATGGGCGGCCAGCAGCTTACTACGGAAGGATATAACCTCATACACTGGTACATATCCAACCTTGAGGACATAGGCGTGGATACCGTAGTAGTAGCAGACCCGTACCTGATAGAGATGATCGCAAACGAATTCAACATCCCTGTGGTGGTTAGCGTACTGGCATTTGTTGACAGTTCCCAGAAGGCCGAGTTCTTCGAGCAACTGGGAGCCTCGTCTATTGTGATAGACTCCAACGTGAACCGTCATTTCGATGTGCTTGAAGCCATCAGGGATGCGGTGGACTGTGAACTAAAGCTCCTCGTGAACGAAGGCTGCCTATACCGGTGCCCGTTTAGGTATGCCCATTTCAACTTCTTCTCCCATGTCAACGGCCCGCCTCCCCGGCCCAATGTGCAGGACGACTATTATTACCACAAATGCCTGACCCTGCGCATCAATGACCCATCGCTGATCCTGAAATCACCTTTCATCAGACCTGAGGATCTTAAGGAATATGCCCACATCACAGATGTGTTCAAGATAGGCGGACGCTCACATTTCATAAACTGGATACTGAACTGTGTCAACGCTTATGCCGATGAGAGCTACGACGGAAACCTGATGGACCTTATGGACTGTCCAAAAGACCTGATCGATCTGTTCAATATCCCGAATAAAGCACTGGACGGGGCCATAGAGCAATGGAAAAAGCACAGTACGGTCTGCCATACATGCGGGTACTGCCAGCGCAAGATATCAGAGATTGCGCAAGTGTATGACCATAAGGGCACTATTGATGAGAAACTGGTACTGTGGAACACTATAACAAACAAAGGAATTGAGACCTGATGAAGCCGGAAGAACTTTTAAAGACACGTGCCGACCTGGAGGATGGCATCAAGCGGCTGATCGGCCGCGCAGTAATGGTGATCGAACTTGACATTTTTGCCTTGCCATGCGGTTGTTCCGGATATACCGCTAATTTGAGGGGGTTCCAGGTGGACGACCTTGAGGTATTCGAAGAACATATCCTCAAACTGCTGGAAAGTACCTCCGAAGCTGTAGGTTCTCCTTCAGATTTTGTATTTGCCAGAATAATCCCGGGCACACAGGAAATTGCTTCAGTGAATGTGCGCAACCTGTGTCCGCGCTGCTATTCTGATTTTGCATCAACATCAGGCAAACGGCCGAGACCGGATATTTATATTCTGCGCCTGAATAAGCGCAGGAAGTAGCTTTCGAAAACCTAATATAACATAAGTATTATTCGTTATAAATTACCCATTGGTGATTATTATGGATGAACTTATGGATTACAAATGTGTGGAATGCTTACGTTACGATCCTGCTGAGGATATGTGTGAGATCCATTACTGGATCGACCCCTATGAAAGTGTATGTGGGTTATTTATCCTGGCCCCGGATTGATTCTACGATCATCCCAAAATATGAATTCTGCGGACTGCGTAACTCTGTGGACTGCTTGACTGATAAGTTTACTATGAAAACATAGAATCTATCTGTTGGAGTCTATTTTCCAGGATTGTATCAATAGTATCGCTAACGTCTTCGATACAGGTGAAATTGTCGTACTTCCTTTCCAGTCGCTTTTCCCAGTTATCCTTTACCAGGAATAGTACCGTGCCATATTCTTTCAAGAGCCCGAACCTATTTTGTTCAAATACTTTTGCCTGTCTGGCATTTCCGAAAATATCCATATATATCTGTCTAGAATTTTCTGCATCAATGGTTTTTCCAGACACTTCATTAAGCACATTACTGTAATAGATGGAAGTTCGGCTAATGCCCCTGGTTACCTGAATGGCAACCCAAGGCGAAAAGAAGCTGAAAAAGAGCGCCAGGAACTG
>Ga0255419_10293_pt1 | contig 11045 bp, 6 predicted proteins | sample ANMaggSeSYBR02J3_FD_182658 | JGI IMG/M metagenome (GOLD analysis project Ga0255419, IMG submission 182658) | Sediment cell enrichment communities from methane seep in Santa Monica Basin, California, United Staets - ANME aggregate JGI... | ecosystem: Environmental > Aquatic > Marine > Cold seeps >...
GCTTGCGCAGGAAGAATGCCAGGAACACCTTGCATCAGCTGATCGACATGGGGATTATCCCTGTGGTCAATGAAAACGATACAGTAATTACCGACGAAATTGAATTTGGCGATAATGATACGCTTTCAGCCTCTGTGGCTACCCTGATCCAGGCCGACCTTTTACTGATCCTTACTGATACAGACGGGGTTTTTACGGCCGATCCTCACATTCACCATTCCGCCCGCAAGGTGCCCAAGGTTTTGAAGGCCAGCGACGATCTGAAAGATATTGATGTGAAGGGTTCATCTAAATTGGGTTCTGGGGGAATGGCCTCCAAGATTGCTGCGGCCGAACTCTGCCGCGAACACAATGTGGACGTTGTGATCTCTGATGGTGCCGATCCCTCTACCATCATGGATGTGCTTGATGGAAAGGACCTGGGAACATTTTTTGTATCGGACGCCACCCAGATGGCTGGGTAGTAGAGCCGGGTAATAAAGGAAACAGTATGGAAGAATTGATTGAAATAGGGAAAAAGGCAAAGAAGGCATCGGCACAGCTGGCTCACCTGAATACGGAACAGAAAAACAGGGTATTACTTTTGGTGGCAGGCCTGTTGGAGGACTCTTTTACATCCATTTTGGAAGCCAATGCGGCTGATCTTAAACAGGGAGAGGAGATGGGATTGAAAGGTGCCATCGTGGAGCGTTTGACCCTGTCGGAACAAAGGATTAAGGAGATTGCGGCGGGCTTAAGGGAGATTGTGCAGCTGGAGGATCCCATCGGCGAGATTGAGGAGATGAAAAAAAGGCCCAACGGTCTTATGATTGGAAAGAAAAGGGTACCATTAGGAGTGGTTGGCGTGATTTACGAATCGAGGCCCAATGTGACCGCTGATGTGGCCGGCTTATGTATTAAAACAGGGAATGTATGTGTGCTTCGGGGTGGCAAGGAGGCCTTCCACTCCAACAATGCCATTGTAAAAATTTTCCATGAGGCTATTGCGAAATGCGGACTGGATCCTCATATGGTCCAGCTGGTTCAGGACACCTCCCGGGGGAGTGCCATGGCCATGATGAAATTAAATACCTACCTGGATATACTGATACCCCGGGGAGGAGCCGGACTCATACAGGCGGTGGTACAGAACAGCACTGTTCCGGTGATTGAAACAGGGGTGGGCAACTGCCATATCTATGTGGATGAGGCGGCCGACCTGGAGAAGGCTGTGGCCATTGTTCATAATGCCAAAACCCATCGTCCCGGGGTTTGTAATGCAGCTGAAAGTCTGTTGGTGCATAAAAATGTTGCCACAGAGCTACTACCCGCCATAGGCACTTCGCTCACTGGTAGTGGTGTGGAGATCCGCGGCGACAGGTGGACCTGTGAGCTGATACCTGAAGCTGTTCCTGCCACTGAAGAGGATTGGTCCACCGAGTACCTCGATCTGGTGATCTCTTCGAAAGTGGTGGACACAGTGGAGGAGGCGGTGGATCATATCAACCGCTATGGTTCCATGCATTCAGAAAGTATTATAACTGAGAACTACAGTCATGCTCAGTACTTCCTCGACCGGGTGGACGCCGCTGCCGTATATGTGAATGCTTCCACCAGGTTTACCGATGGATTTGAATTTGGCTATGGTGCGGAGATCGGTATTAGTACCCAGAAGCTGCATGCACGTGGCCCCATGGGACTTAAGGAGCTTACCACCAACAAATATATTATTTACGGCTCTGGCCAGACCAGGTAGAGCCATCTATGCTATTTACCCTCCTTGTGGGATTTTATATTCTCAATAAAGGTATCAAACAGATATGCTGTATCTGTGGGGCCACCTGAAGCTTCGGGATGGAACTGTGTGGAAAAGAAGGGCTTGGAGAAATGTTTCATGCCCTCGTTGGTATCATCATTCAGGTTAATAAAGAGGGGCTCCCATCCTTTGGATAGGGATTTATTGTCAATGGCAAAACCGTGGTTCTGGGAGGTGATGTAGGCTTTATCTGTTCCCACCTCAAGTACTGGTTGGTTGTGACTGCGATGTCCGTATTTTAGCTTGTAGGTATCGGCACCTGCTGCCAGTGCCATCAACTGGTTGCCCAGACAGATCCCGAAAATGGGGATGTCCGACTGGTAGGCTGTGGCCAGGCTGTCAATGGTGATGCTGCACTGCTTGGGGTCGCCCGGACCATTGGAGATAAAGAGGCCATCGTATTCCTCCTTACTGATGTCATGGTCCCAGGGTACCCTGATGATGGTTGTATCCCTCTCCAGCAGGTAGCGGATGATGTTATACTTCACACCGCAGTCAAGCAGCAGGATCCTGTATTTACCATTGCCATAAATCTTCTTTTCACCCACACTTACCTGTGCCACCAGGTTCTCCAGGTTGGGATCGTAGCTTTCTGGCTCCGTATCTTCGAAGACCACTTTACCAAGCATGGATCCTTTCTCCCGCAGCAGCTTGGTTATCAGGCGGGTATCCACATCAAATATACCAGGTATCTTATGTTGTTTCAACCAGTCGCCCAGGCTTCGCTCCGCATTCCAGTGTGAATATTCAACAGAGTAGTCAGAAATCACCAGGGCTGAAATATGAAGCCTATCGGATTCGAAAAATTTGAAAAGATCATCTTCAGTATCCTCCCTGGGAACCCCGTAGTTCCCCACGAGGGGATAGGTCAGTACCAGCACCTGCCCTTTGTACGAAGGGTCTGTCAGACTTTCTGGATATCCGGTCATGGCTGTATTGAAAACCACTTCTCCGGCTATGCTTCCTTCATGGCCAAAAGATTTTCCATGAAATGTAGATCCATCCTCCAGGATCAGTTTAATTGCTTTAAACTCCTTCATTTTCTATCAGGTTGTTAATGATCTGTTCGGCCTGTTCCGGGGTAAGCCGTTTGGCCACTATAAGTTTATCCCGGTCCAGCACAAAGAGTTGCGGATAGCTCTGCAGATTATATGTTTTTCTAAAATCATTGCTATAGGGGCTCCAGCAATTGATCCAACCCAGGAGGTGGTGTTCATTTACAAAATCAACCCACTTCTCTTTTCCTTCTATGGAGTTGATTACATGCACGCTAAGAACCTTCACACCCTTAGCCTTCAGCCTTGTGTAAACTTCATACAGGGCCGGAGTTGCTTTCTTACAATGACCACAGTCAGCCTCCCAGAAATAAAGGATGGTAAAGGGAGCATCAATATCATATAAAGAGAAATCCTGTCCGATATGGGGATCCTTCTTAATGGCCGTATCCTGAGCTGCCATGCCAAAGTGTTCATCAGGGATCTGGCGCAGGGTCAGGTTGGGAGCGGGCTGACCAATCAATGTGGGTTTATTAAGCTCGAGGTTCTCTTTGAGCTTAGCTAGAAACTCCGGACTGCTCCATGTGGCATCGGGGATATAATAGTTCTCAGCAATATGAAAATAGACTCCGTCCATACCAATGAACTTGCTCTCAGCAAAGTGGTTAAACAGGGTAATCAACATATAGCGGTAGAGCTCTTCATTCATTTTAGATCCGTCGAGAAGGTAATCTACAGCTACCATTAGAGAATCGGGATGTTGCGGGACGACCCTTGTCAAGTAATTCATGATTTTTCCCTCATAAAGAGGTGTGTGCAGTAGCCTGATATTAAATGGATTAAAGCGGTCAAAATAGTGTTGGCGGTAGTAGAAGAATCGGATGGAGTCGTCGTGTCTTCTTTCTCCGTTTAACATGCTTTCGGGAGGAATGGGCTCTCTGGTGGCACCTATAAAATCAGAGACGAAGAGGGTGGAGTAGTCCTTTTCTACCTGGTCCATATAGCTTTCCATCTCCTTGTTGATCTGAACCTGTTGGTCGGAAATATTTGCACTATCTTCCGCGTTAGCAGCACCTTTGTACAGGGTATTGATAATCTCCCGTTCACCACTTTTAACCTGAAGGAAATCCTTGTACTCCTGGAATATCCTGTTGTCTTCAGATTCCCTGAAGCTTATACTCTTCACAAGATCGGAGGTATCGGCACTGATGCTCAAATGCTGATCATCTCCCAGCAGCAGGTCGAAATAGTGACCAGGATCCATATAGATCAGATAAAGCCCGCCTGTGAATGTTGTTTCCCCTTTAAACACTCCCTGGCCTTTCTGATCAAGTACCAAGGTGTCTTTGGGAATCATTCTTGAAGTAAAATACTCACCCAGAATGACGGTGTCGTTTGAGAGGCCCTTTAATTCAACTTTAATCTGGTATCCCTGGGCCAGTAATGTAGATGAGGAGAAAAGGACTACTGAAAGGAAGGATAAAAATCCTCTTGAGAATGTCATCAATCGCATCTTTTTAAAAACGGTCAAAGTTAATGATTCTATTTTAAAACATATTGTACAATCACCATGCCAGCCTTGGGCGAAAATCATTAACTTGTCTGCACTATGTATACACTTCTTGAAGCACAGAATCTGGTTGAAAAACATATTCAGTCTCTTTCCATTCCAGATACTCCGCCCGAATTATACGAGCCTGTCAGGTATATTCTCTCACTGGGAGGGAAGCGGATCAGGCCCGCTCTTGTAATCCTCGCCTGCGATCTGTTTGACGGAGAGGTGGCATCTGCACTTATCCCGGCAGTATCCATTGAGGTATTTCACAATTTCACCTTGCTGCATGATGATATCATGGACCGATCTGAACGACGCAGGGGCAGTCCGACGGTGCATGTTAAATACAATGAGAATGTAGCCATTCTTTCGGGCGATGTTATGTCAATTCTGGCCAGCCGTTTGATGAACCAGGCACCCGGGAATGTATTGAACCTGGTCCATGATGTGTTTACCAAAACGGCCATGCAGGTTTGTGAAGGGCAGCAGCTGGATATGAATTTCGAGGAGCTGTTAACAGTTTCAGAAGTGGAGTACCTGGCCATGATCGAATTGAAGACGGCTGTATTGATAGCTGCCAGCCTGAAGATTGGCGCCATCCTGGGGGGAGCTTCACAGAGAGATTCTGAGGACCTATATGAATTCGGAAAAAACCTGGGCATAGCTTTTCAGCTTCAGGATGATCTGCTCGACACCTATGGCGATCCGGGGGTGATGGGAAAGAACCAGGGTACGGATATTATGGATAATAAGAAGACTTTCCTGGTGATCCATGCTCTGGGAGCAGCTTCACCTGCTCAAAAGGAGGAGCTCATCACCTGGCTCGAAAAGAAAGATTTTGACCCAAAGGAAAAGATCGGAGCTGTCATCCGTATCTTTGATTCATTGAACATCAAAGAGGAGACAGAGCTTAAAATCAAGGATTATTACCAGAAGGCTCTCAGCAATCTGGAGGACCTAAACAGGCCGGAAGAGCGTAAGGCAGAATTATATAATTTCGCCTCTTTTCTTAGGACCCGAAACCGATAATCCCCAATTCCTGCGACAGATCTTCCTGCTGGAAATTCTCCAGAAGGATTCTCAACTCTTCCATCTGGAACATGCACTCATTCATTTCCCGCTGAATAGATGAACTATGCCGGGGTTTCATGGCCCTGAAGTAGCCAAGCTGTTCACTCAGGTTCTGGTAGTGTTCTGAAAGGATATCATTGGCTTTCTCCACCTCACCGCACAGGTAGTAAGCCTCAATAATCCCTTCGTGGTGGATCACTCCTCCATCCCTATTTGGGAGAGTGATCCCGGTAATATACTGGTCATAGGGCAGCACCCTGGAGGGAGCCAGCTCCATACAGCGGTCAAGAACCCCCACAGCGCGTTCCCGGTCTCCTTCCTGTAGCAGGGTCATAGCCAGGCGGGTGTAGAGGCTTCTGAACCTAATCACCGACAGAGTACGAATGGTATAGTAGTCCAGTTGGACATCCTCTGCATTCATCCTGCCCCACTCAAACTTATTCATAAGGCGGTCATACAGCATTTCGGTATCAATGTCTCCCATCACCAGGATACTTTCATAGGGTGTTTTGACAGGTACCAGCCGGTAGGCCAAGCCCTCATTCCTGTAAAACTCCTCCACGCCAAGGGATCCGTCAAATCCGCCAGCTGTGTAGTATATGGGCCTATTCCATTTGTTAGACGTAATAATGTCCAGTTGTCCAAGGTTGTTCTTCAGGATCTGGCCATTGGGTTCCAGCATAATAGGAATTTGTCTTTCGATCCTGCCGGCATCTTCAAGGGCTACAGTGCCATTTGAGACTACCGTGGCCGAATCAACCTGGAGAATCAGTTTATCAGTGGGGATGTAGTTGACCTCTCTTCCACTTCGCAACCTTATCTTGGCATCCGGGTTTTCGCTCATCATAAACTTGAGCATATAGTCTGTGGTGGCCCATTGTTTGTGCTCTCTCACATAGATGCTGTTCCCCGGGATGGCATCATATTTTTCCTGTGGGATGGTAAAAGGGAGCGGCTCCGAATCATAATTCTTCCACCTGGCCTGATCGATATACCAGTCCATATTGAACAACATCATATTGACGATCCGGACATCTTCCCGGACGCCTTCCACATCCTGTACATACCAGAGGGGGAAGGTGTCATTGTCTCCCACCGTAAAAAGTACAGCATTTTTGCTGCATGAATTCAAATAGTTCCTGGCTATATCTCTTGCCGTATAACGGCCGGAACGATCATGGTCATCCCAATTCTGAGTAGCCATCAGCAAGGGGACGGCAACTAATGAGATTATAGTTGCCAGGATGGCTGAGAGATTAGCATTCAGTTTAGACCTGAGCACCTGGAAGAGCCCTGCCACACCCATGCCAATCCAGATGGCAAATGCATAAAAGGACCCGGCAAAGGCATAATCGCGCTCCCTGGGTTGATAGGGGGTCTGGTTCAGGTAAATTACGATGGCCACTCCGGTCAGGAAAAACAGGCTCAGAACAATCCAGAAATCCCGTTTACTCTTATCCAGCTGGAAGAACATACCCACCAGTCCCAATAAGAGGGGAAGGAAGAAATAGGTGTTTCTCGCCGGATGGTTCAACATCAGATCCGGCAGGTTTTTCTGGGGGCCGATCCTGGCCGCGTCCAGAAACCCGATTCCACTGATCCAGTTTCCGTTCAGTACGTTCCCGTGTCCCTGGATATCGTTTTGCCGTCCCGTAAAATTCCACATAAAATATCGCAGGTACAAATGTCCGATCTGGTAGCGGAACAGGAATTCCATATTGTCAAGAAAGCTGGGATTTGCTGGATTGTTGATGGTCCCGAATTCCTGGTAGGCTTGCATATGATTGGGATTCCGGCTGTACATGCGAGGAAGCAGAACCTGGCTTCCTTTCATGACTACCTCCGGTTTGCGATAGGCGATTTCATACTTGTTCTCTTTTTTATTCAGCTTGTAGACAGGCTTTTTATACACCAGGTCTTCCACCTCGGCATTATACTGGTGACCCAGAATAAGTGGACGGTCCCCGTACTGCTCCCTGTTCAGGTAGGAGAGAAGGGCAAAGACATTTTCAGGACGGTTCTCATTCATGGGAGGACCGGCCAGGGAACGGATGACAATGAGAGCATAGGAGGAGTATCCGATAACGATCACAGTGATGGCCACCAGCACCGTGTTCCAGATGACATTTTTCTTCAGATACTGGGTTCGGTATATTCCATAAATAAGGGCTCCCAGCAAAAAAAATACGTATATAACTACTCCCACATTAAAATGCAATCCAACTGTATTGGTAAAGAACTTCTCGACTACTGTAGCCACTTTTACAAAACCGGGTATAATCCCATACATAATTGAAAGGAGGATTACCACCGATACCCCCAGTGCTTTTAAGACCCCATTGCGCGTTACTATTGGAGTTTTTTTATAGTAATAGACCAGCACAATGGCCGGGATGGCCAGAAGGTTCAGGAGGTGGACACCTATGGAGAGTCCAATAAGATAAGCAATGAGTATCAGCCATCGGTTGGCCCCCGGTTTATCAGCTACATTCTCCCATTTTAGAATGGACCAGAAAACCAGGGCTGTAAAGAGTGAAGAGGTTGCGTAAACTTCTCCTTCAACAGCTGAAAACCAGAAAGTATCTGAAAAGGTGTAAGCCATGGCACCCACAAAGGATGCTCCGAGGACAACGATCATATCAGCCATGGTGGCCTTGCCAGAAGCTTTAATAACTATTTTCTTCAGCAGGTGGGATATGGTCCAGAAGAGAAAGAGAATGGTAAAGGCGCTTGCAAAAGCTGAAACGGCATTGATCATCATAGCCACCTTTTCCGTGTTGGAGGTAAAGAGAGAAAAGACTCTTCCCAGGATCATAAATAAAGGAGCTCCCGGCGGGTGACCTACCTGGAGTTTATAGGAACTGGCAATAAATTCTCCGCAATCCCACAGACTTACGGTGGGTTCCAGGGTAAGCAGGTATACCATCAGGGCAATGGCGAAACTGATCCAGCCCAGAAGAAGGTTTATTTTTTTAAATTCCATATGGTGCTTAGATTCCTATATTGATTTGGCTGGCACGAATTTAACGCTTTTTTCAGCACTGCTGCTAAAAAACAAAGTTTTTGAAAATGTTGACAGGTATCAAATGGAAATATATATTTGTTGTTCATTAAATCCAAAGTACATGACTTTAAAAGGAATGAACAACCTGGATCAACCTCTCTACACGGACTATCCCGAATTCGAATTTGAATATGCAAATATCAAGGAGCCCAAAACTCTGCCCCCTGATAAACAGACCCTCCTTATAGGGCTTGATAAGAGAAAGATGGATGGCGCACCCATCACCTATATTACTGGTTTTGTGGGCCGTCGTATCGATCTTATAAAGGTTGAGGAGGAACTAAAAGGGGTCTGTCATACTTGCAGCTCATCAAAAATGTATGACATTGTATTAAAAGGTGATGTCCATAAACGTGCCTATATATATCTTAGAAACAACGGATATAAAGTAAAATTTGCAGAGAACTAACCTTCCAATATATCAGTGGTACAGCAAAGGCAGGATGGTTTTCATTCTGCTTTTGTTCATTTCGGCCGGACTGAATGCTCAGTTCTATGAGTACGGACAGGATGCCGGATCTTTAAAATGGTACCAGTTCAAATCACCTAACTATACCGTGATACACCCGGGTGGAGTGGATAGCCTGGCACAGGCCTTTGCCCGGCGGCTAGAGCATTACTATCCTTATTTAGGGCAGGCTCTTGATCACCAGCACAGCCATATGCCGGTGATTATCCATAACGAATCAAGTTTCTCAAACGGGGTTTTTGTGTGGGCACCCAAACGGCTGGAAATCTTTACCAACCCGGACCCCAATGGCTATTATCAGGACTGGCTCACTCAACTGGCACTACATGAGGGGAGGCATGCTGTTCAGATTGACAAATTAAACCAGGGTTTTACAAAAGGGCTTTCTTTTCTCGGTGGAGAACAGGTTGTGGGGGCTATGGCTGTATTTTTGCCCTATTGGTATCTGGAGGGGGATGCAGTCGATTCAGAGACCCGCCTCTCTGCTACCGGAAGGGGGAGGCAACCCTCTTTTGAAATGGGCATTAAAGCGCAGCTACTGGAGACTGGCAGGCTCTGGTCCTTCTCTAAGGCTACCATGGGTTCTTACAAGAACTACATACCTAATCATTACCAATTGGGCTACCTGATGGTCAGGCATGGGAGAAGAACCTACGGAGATAAATTCTGGATTGACTTTCAGCTCTATGCTGCCAGGAAACCCTTTTTGCTAAATCCCACCTGGTTCAGTATGAAAAAGTACGGCTTCAGCTCAAAGAAGCAATTCTATAATGAGGCGCTGAATACTTACCGGAACCACTGGCTTAGTACCGCTTCCATGCGTCGATATTCCCCTATGACCAGCTGGAATACGGAAACCAAGCGTCACTATACCTCCTACACCTTTCCCCATACGGTATCTGAATCAAGCCTGCTGACTTTGAAAACAGGGATGGATCAGATTCCCGAGCTTGTACTGATTGAGCAAAACGGAGAGGAAAAGCGTCTTTTCCGTCCAGGCTTCTTGAATTCAGGGAGGGTCAGCTATTCGGGAAATAAAGTCGTCTGGGATGAATTTGTACCCGATACGCGTTGGAGTAACAGGAACTATTCCATTATTAGAAGCTATGATTTGTCCACCGGACAGGTAAGAAAACTGGGTAAACGGACCCGGTATTTCTCTCCCGCCATTTCGGGCGATGGGAAGCGGGTTGTTGCTGTGGAGCAGACGGAGCAGCAGCAGTTTAATATGATAATTCTCCATATGGACGGTACGAGAGATAAGGTGATTCCTTCTCCCGGAAACCGCTTCTTGCAACAACCCTGCTGGATGGATCAGGATACTGCTATAGTTGTCCTGGTTTCGGTCGATTCGGGAAAAACGCTTTATAGTTATTCCCTTCAGTTGAAAACCTGGACCCCTTTGTTTGATGCCGGGAGGGATGATATTTCGTATCCAGTTGTGAATGGACAACTCATCTTTTTTAGCGGGACTTTTTCGGGTATTGATAATATCTATTGCTTGCATACGGGTCTTGACCAGGTATTTCAGCTTACCTCCTCCCGTTTTGGGGCTTTTCACCCACAGCTAAGCTCCGATGGAAAAAAACTGTTTTACTCCAATTATACTTCAGATGGTTATGGTGCAAGTTTTCTCAACCTGGATGAGGGACTTTGGAAACCCATTGAGGCAGTTCTCGATCATACAGAGCAGATGGATTATCAACAGACTCCTGAAGAGGTCCTGATCGATAAGCTACCAAATGATGAGGACACCCTTGTATTTGATACAAAACGCTATCGGAAGGCCCTGCATCTTTTTAATTTTCACTCCTGGCTGCCCCTCTATTATGATTATCTGAATCCCGAACTCACGCTGGATCCTGAAGAAATACCTGTAAGCCTGGGCGTTTCATTGATATCTCAAAACCGGCTGAGCACAGCGGTTAGTCAGCTGGCTTATGAGTATAAAGACGGGTACCATATGTTTCACTCCGGGATCAAGTTAAACGGGAGGTATCCGGTCTTCAATCTGTATTTTGATTATGGAGGTGAGCCAAATGTACTGCTGATAGATGAGGGTGACTCCCTGACTTCTCTGCCACAGGATATTGGTT
>Ga0255419_10197_pt1 | contig 11022 bp, 8 predicted proteins | sample ANMaggSeSYBR02J3_FD_182658 | JGI IMG/M metagenome (GOLD analysis project Ga0255419, IMG submission 182658) | Sediment cell enrichment communities from methane seep in Santa Monica Basin, California, United Staets - ANME aggregate JGI... | ecosystem: Environmental > Aquatic > Marine > Cold seeps >...
GGGCATTTTCATATTCCCCTTTTATTGAATAGGTGAAAGCCAGATCGAATTGTGCTTGAGCAAATTCTGAATGATATAATAATGCCTTTTTATAATTTTTTATAGCTTCATCCAATTCGCCTTTCTGCCTGTAAACTACTCCCAAGTTATAATATAATCCTGAATTTTCAGGATATATTTTAATTAATCTTTCTAATTTTACGATAGGCCGATCAATACTATCGTTAGCACCTAGTGAAACTCGAAGGTTTGTAAGTGCTTCGTTGTAATCCGGTATAATTTTTAAAGCCTCTATGAAGTGGACTGTTGCCTCATTGACTCTTCCCTTTAAGTATAGCGCTGCACCTAGATTGTTATGAGCGACCTGGTTATTCTCAGTCACATCTATTGCATGTTCATAAAGGGTAAAATTGTTAGCCCAACATTGAACCTGTGACCATGTTCTTACCGTGAGGATCAAAAGAACAGCAACCGTTGCTATTGCAATATGCGATTTTTTTAAGCGCCATCTCATACCAAGCTCTGCAACGCTCCAGGCAATGATAATGAAAATACCGATAAACGGCACATATGCCCAACGATCCGCCATGGCCGGCCAAAGTCCTGCTTGAATTAACCCAATATTTGGCAATAGTGTACCAATATACCATAGCCATCCGACCCCCAAATAAGGTTTCTTCCTAAGGACCCAAATCATCAGAAAAGATATACTAAGCAGTGTCAATCCAGCCCCTGCGGCTAGAGCCATGGGTATTTGACGAGGATAGGGATAAAATACAGCAAGATTTTGCGGCCAGATTAATTTTCCGATATAAACCAAATATGAAACTAATGCATTTGCAATACGAAGTGTGATCGGCGTTAAATCAGTAGATGCAATAATTCCGTGTTGCTTAGCTGATAAAACAGACAGATAAACTGAAACTGCTGAAAGGATAAAAAAAGGGACTTTTTCTAAAACTAATAAAAAAGCCGAAGATCCATGAAAACCGATTTTTTCAGGTGCATCCTTCACGCTATTACTAACAATTTTCTCCTGCCCGAATTGCAAACGTCCAAGCGGCCAGTAGTCGAGCAAAAGAAGCACAAATGGTAAGGTTACAAGTATCGGCTTACACATAAGCCCAAGCAAAAACATAAAGAGTGTCAGTAAATATCTCCATACTCCCTGTCGCCTTGAATAATTGACATATGCTAACATGGTCAATATCCAGAAAAAGGTACTTAAAACATTTTTCCGTTCCGCTACCCATGCAACTGATTCCACATTAATAGGATGCAACGCAAAGAGTGCTGCAACAAAGGCGCTTCGCCATAAAGCTCCGGTCATTTTTTTAAAAACCAGAAACAATAGAAGACTATTTAAAATGTGAAGAATCAAATTGTTAGTATGATGCATGCCGGGATTTAACCCGTATAACTGGCAGTCCAACATATGAGAAAGCCACGTTAATGGGTGCCAATATGCAATATCTGTGAAGCTAAAAGCCCAGGCAATACTCTTATAAGTCAGTCCGATCTTTACTTTTAGGTTATTATAAACATACATACCGTCATCAAAGCTAACAAAGCCATGGTTTCTAATCTGCCAGTATGTAGCTAAAATGGCGATCATTAGAAACAAACAAATCAGAACATTATGATGAGCTGGAAAAAAAGCTTCTAATACGTATCGTTTCAGATCTTGCTTATCTAATCGAAATTTATTTCTCATTATTTCTATTAATCAAGGGAGTCGGGGGAATTGCAATGATATCGGTTGTCGATCGTAAGGGAATCTGTCTCCGATAATTTTCAATTGTAACGTCTTTGCCGTTTTTTGCGTTTATTAAATTATAACCAAATGATGAAAGATAATCATAATATTGTTCAAAAGAAATTCCTCGTTCTTCCATAACGTATATACCTATTTCAAAAATGATATAGGGCAGGAATTTTCCAAGAGACTTCTGCGCTCCTCTAATAATAGAATATTCAAATCCATCTGTATCTATTTTGATTAAATCGATTCTCGTGATCTCTCTTTCCCTGCAAAAATCGTCTATAGTAACTGCTACAACAGATTCTGCCGGCTTTATAATTCCACCATGAAGCGGATGTGCATTAGTATATTTCCCATCGATTCTCCAGCTTGAATACGCCTTGATTTTGTGTTTGATTTCTGAATGTTCAGAAACAAATAGTTGAAGAGGCACAATACGACTGGACAGATCTGGATTTAAGGCAAGATTAATTTTAAATTTGTTAAAAGCATAATTGGTTGGTTCAAAAGCATATACACAGCCTTTCTGTGCAAGCTGAGCGAATTTAAATGCCATGCTCCCAATGTTCGCACCGATATCAAAAACTATGGCATCGTCCGGTAGAGAGAAATAACGATTTTGAGTAATATAATGCTGAAAATTACCAAACAGAAATATTGAAAAATCTATTCCTTCTGTTAAATCAACCTTATAATTTATGCCATCGCGTCGGATGTAGCGTTGATCCTGACGCAACAGGATGCTAAGCATTCGATATAACACCCGTGCTACAAACAATTTCATCCGGGTTATTGGAAGACGATTTAACAAGGGGGTTTGTTTCTTGTCGTACATAATGGCCCAGTTTGTAATCTCTTTTACATATTCAAATAAATTTCAGACGCTTAGCAGCAAATATAACCATCTTAATTAACATCCAGCCATGGCGCCAACGATCGATATTAGTATCACCATAACTCCGGGAGCGGTACCGGATCGGAAGTTCAACAATTTTCAAATTAAGTTTTGCCGCCCCAAATAAAAGGTCGAAATCCCCAAACGGGTCAAAATTCCCGAAATATTCTCGATTTCTTGCAAGGAGTTCATAATCCCTTTTCCATAAAACCTTTGTTCCACAGAGAGTGTCTTTTATAGGTTGTCCGAGAAGCCATGAAAAAGCCAAACTGAAAAATTTATTTCCAAGCATATTGAAAAACCTCATTGCCTGCTCTTCCATGGGATATACTAAACGTACACCGTTGATAAACTCACCCCTTCTGGAAACAAGCATCATATAAAATCGCTCTAAATCTTCTGGCGGAACCGTCATGTCTGCATCCAGAATCATGAGTATGTCACCTTCAGCTTTTTCAAAACCAAATCGCACCGCATCCCCCTTTCCCCTTCCAGGCTGTCGCATAAGTTTACAATTTTTTTCAGGGAAATGTTCCTGTATTCGTTCGATAGTTTCATATGTGTTGTCGCTTGAATGTCCCTCTATAAATACAAATTCTGTAAAGGATCCCAGACTGGGTGCACGTTTAAATATTTCTTCAATATTCCCAGATTCATTGCGAGCTGGAATAATAATTGAAACCGAAGGTTTCTTACCCATTTTTTCGCTTTTTGATATGGAAATCATCGGGCGGATAGTTACAAAATTCGTTAAAGCAAGCCAACTGAACGGAAAGAAATTAACAAGGTAGCGATTTGCAAGCTTTGTCATCAAAGGGAAACGCAACGGCAGAAGGATACGCGGGCTGTAACTTATAGCTTCAAATCCTGAGAGCCTAAGCAGATTTAAAATATCATGGGGCGAAAACCAGTTCTGCTCAAGCATATTTGCTCCTAATTTCAACAAGTTAGCAATTTTTAAAGGAACTCGCCAAAGATTGTTATAGAAATTCAATATTAAACGTGTTCTATGATGGGCAAGTAAACGGACTTTTTCAAAAACACACTGCACATCCCAGAGATCGTTGACCAAATCGGAAATAATGATTACATCAAATTTTTCTTTAAGCTCGATTTCATGTACATCAGCTTGAATGAAAACCAGTTCGGAATGTTTCTCTGAAGCCCGTCTTAGCATTTCTCTTGAGAAATCAACACCAACACCAAAAGAAGGTTTAAGGCAAGATAACAAGTCTCCATGTCCACAACCAAGTTCCAATACTCGCATTCCCTTAGGAATCAAAAACCTATAATAATGCTTAAGCAATTTCTGGTAAAACGCACCAATTCGTTTAGGATTTTCTTTTGGTTGTGAAACCTGGTTCCAGTGGGCTATACGTTCCTTTTGATAACGATCCTCAGCAGGATCTATGTAATTTTCTAATGATATTTTTTTATCTGGTTTAATCTTCAAAGTTTATCTGTTTTTATTTTTGGAGAAGTAGTTTGTTTTAGTTCTACTATACCGGCACAGATCTTATTATGAGTTTATTTATCGTAATTCGGAAATAACCTTGATGCTATAATCATCATTTTTGCCAAGCGAAATATCAGGGCTGTGCTTAGACAGCCAAAACCATACTTTATGCTTCGAAAAAGATTGATGGATGAAGCTTCTGCAAAATACTTTGTGGGGCAACTTACTTCAGCAATCGTATATCCCGACCATATTATTTGGGCAAGCATCTGATTATCAAACACAAAATCATCTGAATTGTTCTCTATCGGCAACTGCTCCAGCAGTTTTCTTGAATATGCACGATATCCTGTATGGTATTCGGAGAGCTTTGCACCCATCAGGATGTTTTCAACAAATGTAAGAAAACGGTTTGCAATATATTTCCAAGCAGGCATTCCCCCTTTTAATGCATACCCACCAAGAATTCTGGAACCCAGCACACAATGATAAAGCCCGTTGCCAATCAAGGAAGCCATTGCCGGAATTAGTTTCGGTGTATATTGATAATCAGGGTGAACCATAATAATAATATCACCGCCTTCTTCAAGTGCCAGCTTATAACAAGATTTTTGGTTTCCGCCATAACCCCGGTTTACTTTATGGGAATATACAATAGTATTGGGCAGTCTCTTTGCAACAGACAAGGTTTCATCCTGGCTTTCGTCATCAACTATAATCACCAGATCTACAATCCCCTGCGCCATGACCTCGTCATATGTCTTCTGCAGAGTTTGCTGTGCATTATATGCAGGCATTACAACGATAACTTTTTGTTCTTTAAACATAAAGATCTTATTCCTTCTTAATAATAAAAAACATCTTTTTATTTCTTTATAGCCTCTAGTGTGTTTTTGAGATTATTTTGTGCATCTCTGTAGTCGGGTTTTAGTTGTAGTGCCTTTTGAAAAAATTTAATAGCCTTTTTCAACTTACCTTGTTGGGCCATGATTTTTCCAATACCGTTATACGATTCTGCATAGCCTGGATTTATACGCAATGATTCGCGGTAATGTTTGATGGCTTCACTGTACTTATTCTGTCCAGCCAGTGCAATCCCCAGATTATTATGTGCTACTGCATAATCGGGCCTTGCTTGAAGCGCCTTGCGAAAATGTTCAAGAGCTTCCTTACTCTTGCTCTGGTACAGCAGTTCATAACCTAAATAATTATGTGCCTCGGCGTAGTCAGGCTTGATTTTAATCGCCTTACGAAAATGTTTAATGGCCTCTTCACGACTTCCCTGACATGCCAGTTCATACCCCAAATAATCGTATGCCTCGGCATATTCAGGCTTGATTTGAATAGCCTTACGAAAATGCTCTACAGCTTCCTCTTTTTTTCCCTGGATTGACAGGACATGCCCCAAATTATAATGAACTTCAGCATAATTGGGTCTTATTCGAAGTGCTTCTAAATAATGGATAACAGCGTCGTTAAGCCTTCCACGAGTCGTCAATTCATTTCCCAACCCATTGTGAGCCAAATAATTGTCGATTGTAACATCAAGGGCATGCTCATAGAGAGAAATATTATCGGCCCAATATCTTACCTGTAACCAGCTTATCACCATAAAGGCTAACAATATAGCGGTCGTTATTGCTACAGAAATTGGCTTTTTCAATCGCCATCTAATGGCAAGTTCAGGAACACCCCAGGCAATAATAATAAACAAGCCTATCAACGGAATATATGTGTAGCGATCAGCCATGGCCTGCAAACCGACTTGCACTATCCCGATTACTGGAATAAGGGTTCCGATATACCACAACCACCCCACAATAAACCAGGGCCGTCGCTTTATAGATCTTATTGCAACAAAAGTTATTAAAATCAGCAATAAACATGAACCGGCGATTTTCCACACTGACAAATTCCCGGAATGCGGATAAAATGCTGCCAGATTGTCAGGCCAGATCATTTTTCCTATATAGTTAGCATATGATACTATTGCATTTTCGATTCTTACAAAAAGTGGAAATTTATCAAATGAAGCAACAGTGCCTTTACTATGCTGAGCAAAAACAGCTATAGTGCTCGCCGTGATTGAAAGAATAAAAAAAGGTACTTTTTCCCAGATCAATTTAATCACAGGTAACTGCTTTCCCGATTTTCTGGCCGTATCATCTTCATATTTGAGTTGAAAGCGTTGTAAAGGCCAGCAATCCAGTAAAAGAAAAACGAATGGCAATGTAACAAGCATAGGCTTTGTCATGAGTCCAAGAATGAAGAATATAAGAACCGACAGATATCTTTTTATTCCAGGATGTTCAGCATATCGGGCATAACTCCACATAGTCAGCAACCAGAAAAAAGTACTTAAAACATCTTTCCGCTCTGATATCCAAGCGACTGACTCGACATGAAGGGGGTGAATAGCAAACAGTGCGGCAAGCAAGCTGCTCTGCCACATCTTTCCGGTCATCTTTCTGAAAACAAGGAACAATAATAATGTGTTTGCTATATGAATAAAAAGACTGGTCAGATGGTGGGACCCGGCGTTTATACCGTAGAGTTGAACATCCAGCATGTGTGATAGCCATGTTACAGGATGCCAATTTGCAGCGAATGTATTCGAAAATGCCCAGGTAATGCTTTTGAGATTCAGTCCTTTCTGAACGTAATAATTACCAGTTACATACAAACCGTCATCATAGTTAACAAACGAATGATCTATCACCTGGAGGTAAACAGCTAAATTTACAATAACTAAAAAAAGACAGATTAATATATCATATCGTATCTTAATAAATATCCGATTATGAGCATTGTTATTAATATTCATTGATAAAATAAATCATTAACATCTAATTTCGAAACTTTTGAACTTTACTAAACAACTATTTATTATTTTTTTAAACTTGATGTCATTCTATCAAACTTTATAGACACTTTTTTAATCTTTTCCGCAATTGCTGGCATCAGGAGTTCATATGAAAGCGAAACTGTATAGCTGTCTTTGGATTGTCTTTCAATAATTTTCTGTACCCTTTTCCCTCCAAATACTGACAGCAAGGTTTCAAGATATTCATCCGCCTCATCACCTTCGCCGTTTTTAAGGCTATTTTCCGCCAACCAAAGAAGTATCGAGGCATCATTTGGATATAATGTAAGTGCTCGCCTAAAAAACCATTTTGCTTTACTGTATTCACCTGATAAGTTAAACGCCACACCAATATTGATAAGAGTATCTTTAGAATTCGGAGACATTTTTAAAGCACTCCGAAGATACGGAATTGCCTCTGCCACTCTTTGCTTCCTGATTAAAATAAACCCCTTCAAGTATGGATGAGTGTGATTAAAATATCGTTTTTCTAATAGAATATCAACATGTTTTAACGCTAAATCCCATTTTTTACTTTCTATTAATACAAGGAGCATGTTTTCTCGGGCTATTCTGTTATTAGGCGCAATATCTAAGGCCTGTTTTAAATATTTAATGGCATTTTCATATTCATGCTTTTTTCTATAAATATTGCCCATGTTATTATAAAATAATAGTTTTGCCTGTAATGGTTTCTGATGTTTTGATGAAAAACCTTTTCGAAGGAGCGCTATGGATTTATCCAACTGTCCCATATCTGAATAAATACCTGCCAGTCTATAATACGGACGGGTGCTTTTCGGAGCTTTGTTCGTTGCGTCCTCCCAAAGGCTTTTTTCAGTTGTCCATGCCATATTTCTGATATAAGTACTATTTCCAACCCCTACAAGTAAGAGTGTTATAAAAGAAACGATAACAATATACATTGAAAACTTTTTTTTCCGATAATAGTCAATCAGCCCTTTAATTCCTACTGAAACAGGAAAAAATAAAAATAAAGACGGCAGATAATTACGATGTTCAAAGATAAGTTCAAGTGGAATTATAGTAGATTCTATTATGTGGTGTAAAAAAAAGAAGAGTATGGCAAATGCGATAACCGGCCTTTTTTTGACCCAAAAAAAACTTGATCCTACAAGCAGAAAAACAGCTAAAATAGCAGGCAGAGTTGTCCATGGCTTTAAAAGACCGGTTGAGATTATAACATCGTGTTGAATTGACAGTCGATGAGGTGTTGGGTAGAAAATTTGGCTGAGATAATTAATGACTATCCTCGGTTCGGTCATCAAACGTTCTGTAAAAGAAAAAGGACGATAGGCGTATCCTTTAAGAAAAGAAAGTGCGTCCCCTTTTAGAAAAAATAACGTGCTCATTAAAATAACCAGCACCACGGTTGCCAAAGTAATTCCAACAAACAAACTCCTCGTTTTTTTAAAAGTAAAGTCCTGGAAAAAGATACCCTCAACTAAGACAAGTGCTAATGGAAACATAGCTGCATTTTCTTTGGAGCCCAGAGCTAAAATGAAACTCAGAATGCAGCCTAATAAAAATTGTATTCGGTTTCGTGAAGTTTTACTGAGCCTGGCCTTAATATAAAGATATATTCCAAGAATATAAAACATTGCTGCCAGAACAGTCATCCTCTGAACAATATAAGTAACAGCCTGGGTTTGAATGGGGTTTGCAGCCCACATGGCTGCTGTCAAAAAAGCAGTGAAATGCTCGTCTTCCGAGCTATATTTTTCTCTTAGACTAGGGGTTTTAAATAGATTGATAATAGAAAGATAAAGAAAAAAAGCGGTGATAAAATGGATAGCAACATTTACTAAATGATAACCGGTAACATCGTCTTTATTAAAAAACCAGTTGAGGGAAAATGTCAGGTACGCAACGGGTCTGGATAATCGACTTCTGTTGCTCGGGTTTGCATAAAAGGCATTAAATATTGATTTGTAATTAAAATTTTTAAAATGAACACGGGAATTGTTGACAATATTCGGTTTATCATCGAAATGCCATGATGATTTAAAGGAATTTGAGTATATTGTTAGAACAAGAAAAAACAGCAGAGTAAAAGCAATATAATTATTCCTGCTCGACTGATAGTTATAACCATTTATCATTTCATTTGGATAGAAAGAAAAAGGGAGAGTATTGTCTCTCTCCCTTTTTTATACATATTTTCCTAAATTAATGCTAAAAATTAATTCTACTCGTTACATCGCAAGTGTAAATACATTATTCCCATCCCACATAGGACTTTGTGATGTCTGATATTCAGGCGGGCATCTATTGCTTCCATCTGTGACCGTAATTGTAATAGCGTCAATATTAGCACCTAATGAAGCAGTATTGCTACCAGATAATGTCAATCCTAATCCTGCTGGTTTTGCTAAAAGTATGGCAGCGGTGGTAAGCATAGCTGTATGGCTTGGAATAGCATAATAGTCAGCTAAACCGGATGCAATGGAATGTGCGTCTGACTCTGCCGCACTGCAGTATGCTTTGTTACGATAAGAAATAAAGTTAGGAATGGCAATGGCTGCCAAGATGCCGATGATGGCGATAACGATCATCATCTCGATTAGTGTAAAACCTTTTGAATTGTTTCCTCTTAGTTTCTGTAACATTTTGGATCCTCCTTGATATTAATAATTTATTTATGTTTTCTTTTTTTATTTTACGATTTTTTTTAAGTCAGCTTAAAAGTGCATCCTCCTTTTATTTTTGTCTTTTATTTTTCTTTACACCCCCTTTTAAATCTGAGTTATAACTGGTCCAATTTTTTGTTTTTGTTTGTTATCTTTGACTGCAAGTAATATGCCATCACTTTTGCCGTTGTATATAATTTTATAACTTCCTTTATTTTCAGCAAATTACCTTATATCTAAAAAACGGAACAACTTTGCTGCCGATATAAATGACGTTATTTTACAAATATTGTTAATTTTTTGACAAAAATTGTCACTTTTCATTTCCCAGTTAAATTATTTAGCCACCCCGGTTAAATCCGCCCCAGTTAAATAAGAAAACGGACGGGTTTCACCCCAGTACCATCTTCCGGAGCTACGGGGCCCCGATATGCGGGATCTACGCTTCGCTACGACAGGCAGAAATAATGGTGCAGGTCTTCGTCGAAACGAAAAAGATTTATAAACCAGATATATATAAATTCTAAAACAACTTGCCTACTTTTCTATCCCCAGTTTTTCAAGGCGATACCGCATAGACCTTGTGCTTATATCGAGCAGCTCAGCAGCCTTGTTCTTGCCGCCATTTGTACATTCCAGAGCCTTTTTTATATATGCTCTTTCAATCTCTTCTATAACAGTATCGAGAGAAACGCCCTTTGCAACTTCATCCACATCAAACCGCCTGTTTTCAATTCCCTCAATCCATCTGCGTTTATGGATGGAAAGTGTCAGACTATCGGGCAGAAGAATGTTTGTGCTGGTTAGAGCGACACTTCGTTCCAGCAGATTTTCAAGTTCCCTGATATTGCCTGGAAAATCGTATTTTTTTAAAAGCTCTATAGCATAGGACGATATTTTAGTAATATCCTTTCCCATTTCATGAGAATATTTATCCAGAAAATGCTGGGCAAGTGCTTTAAGGTCGCTCTTTCTTTCCCGAAGCGGCGGCACCTTAATCTCTATTACGTTCAGGCGATAGAAAAGGTCTTCTCGGAAATTACCGGAAATCACCTCGTCTTCCAGTTGCTTGTTGGTTGCAGAGATGATTCTTATATCAACGGAAACATCCTCATTACTCCCCACTGCTTTAAATACTTTTTCCTGCACCACCCTGAGCAGCTTTACCTGCAACGAAAGGCTGATTTCTCCGATCTCATCAAGGAAGATAGTCCCTTTGTCTGCTGTTTCAAAAAGACCCTTTTTGTCATTGTTTGCCCCTGTAAAAGCACCTTTTTTGTGGCCGAAAAGTTCACTTTCTATTAAATTTTCAGGAATGGGAAAGGATATTACTAAAATATCGTCCTATGCTATAGAGCTTTTAAAAAAATACGATTTTCCAGGCAATATCAGGGA